>ERZ1048068.348-NODE-348-length-42889-cov-6.523346_pt1 | contig 42889 bp, 42 predicted proteins | sample MGYA00383098_ERZ1048068 | MGnify/ENA primary metagenome ERZ1048068 (study PRJEB29581, sample SAMEA5548368) | metagenome | biome: marine; feature: coastal; material: water | depth 1 m | study: Short-term variability in the microbial, nano- and picoplankton dynamics...
AGCACCAACGATTTGAATATAATCGTAATCTGCTGCATGAATACCCAAATTGAACGCATACGGAGTCAATTGTTCGACATTATCAATAATTTTGAGAGTTGGAAAATTGGTTTGTAACGCAACGATTTTTTCTCTAGTTCCATCATCACTTATTCCATCAACGATGAAAACATTTAGTTGCACGTTATCCGCCACTTCTGAGGCATAAATTGCTTCGATGCATTCTTGAATGTTACGAACTTCGTTCCGACAAATAACCACCACAGAAATACGTTTCATTATGCTAGTCGTTTATTTGAGTTAAAATCGATCAAATACATCATGTACATGAAAGGGAAGAAAATGATTCCAGATTGGTGCTGGAGCATCGATTCGAAACAGGAATTGAGGAGTAAACTTGCGAACAAGAAAAACAACGCCCAACTTTTAATTCGTTTGGCGTCGATAAATCCAAAAATGAGAATTAATAGTAAGAATAAACCACCAAAGAATCCAACTTCGAGCGTAGTTTGCAGAAATTGATTGTGAGGATTGAACTCTTGATCCGCGACCCAATTCATGCCACGCGATCGTAAATTTTTTCCCATATATATATCAATGTTTCCCGTACCAATTCCCAAGGGATGTTTGGTGATTTCTTCCCAAGAAACTGTCCACATGACCAGGCGAACTTCTGATCCAGATGGTATTTCTGGTATATTCGATATAAAATTTGACGGTGATTCTATGTAGTGGCTCAAGGCAATTTTTGAACTTTCAATTTCCTCTTTAAGAATCGGTAATTTAGGAGCAATCAGTAAAAAAGAAACGAGTAATAAAGGCACACCGATTAACACGAGTTTTCTATTTATTTTTTTCCATGCCTTCCATACCAAAAAGGCGAAAACCATAAACATTAAAAACAGAATACCAGACAAAGACATGAGTAGCAAGGAGTACACGACAAGTAGAATTTCTAAAATATAAAACACACTTTTCTTTATTACTTTTTTACTTCTCATATGAAACAAAGCAATGAATGAAAATTGAGCGAAAACTGTCATGTAGGTGGGGTGAATAACAGGAGACAGATAACTTCTCATGAAGCAGTATTGCATAGAATGATGTATCAAATAACAAGGGATACCAATGATAATCCCTTTTAAAAAAGAAATTAGTGTTGCGGAAATCAATCCCCACAGTACAATGTTTAGTTTGAAACCGTCTTTCTTCTTAATTGCCAGAAGAAAAGGGAAAATTAAAAAGACCAATTTATTGACGACATAGAAATTCGCTTGTTTCGGATCTTGGGTCCATATAACGCCGATTAGATAAGCGAGGTACAGTAAAACAAAACCAAATGTGCCATAGGAAAATTGGAATTTTATCTGCTTTTTGACATAGGCGCACACTAAGGTCAAAATCATTACACCAATGTAAAGTGCAGTAAATTTTGGAAATAAAATTAGCACAAAGAACAATCCCGCGAACACACATTCGAGCATATTTAAGCGGAAAAAAGTCAACTGTTTCATTTGCTAAAAATCTGAATGTACAATTCTAATAAATTCTTTTTCTGGGCATTCCAGGAGTATTCTTTTTCAACAACTTCTTTTCCTCGAGCGGTCATCGCATCAATATCGATCTTTCCTTCCAAAATAGTTTCAAAAGCTTCGGCTATTTGTTCAGGACTTTTCGGATCGACACACAAGCCGAACTCTTTTTCTTTCACGAAACGATACAACTCAAAATCAGAAACGACGAAGGGTAATCCTATCGCCATGTATTCGAAAATTTTTGTGGAATAGGACCGCAAATAATTCGGCATGGGATGTAGAATAGAAATTCCCATGGCACATTTATCGGCAAGTTGATACGCTTCGTAAATTGGAAGTCGCCCATAAAATTTCACCTTGTTTTTTACTTCGTGATAAATGGGAGAATTATCAATCAATTTTTGTGTCAGTTCCCACACACCACCAACACAGTGAAATGTGAAATCAATATTTTTATTCTGTAGAATTTTTAGAGCTTGGAAAATCTCAATAATTGCTCTCGATTCTGTAACTACGCCAACGTAAAGAATTCCGTTTCCACCCGATTGTTTCTTTAAACCTTTGAATTTTTCAATATCTGGAAAGTTTAAAACCTTTGTGATTTTATTTGTTCTTCCTTTGAAAATTTCTTCATACGAATTTTCAGCTATGACGATATAGAATAATTTTGCAGCCAAAAATTCGGAAAAACCATACATCAATTTCACCACTCCTTTCAACCGCAGCCATTCTTTATCTTCAATTTGCGCAAGTACATTTTCATGCACATCGAAAATCACCTTTCGTCCAAAAATTCGGAAGAGAATGCCCACCCAAATCAATTCTGGATCGTGAAAATGAATGACTTTTGCTTTCGTTTTTAATCCTTTCCGAAAAACTTTAAAAGCTACACTAGTCGCCCGTTTCAATCGACTTTGAGAGGGATTCAAAACAGACAATATCTTGACACCATTTTCTGTTTTTTCTTCTGCATTAGGAGCAACGAAGGAAACATCATATCCTGCTTCAACCAGCGATGTACATTCTTTGTAGAAGATACGTGTATCGTTCCAAGAATGAAGATTGGTGATATGGCAAACAGATTTACTCATCCTGAAGCATTTCGCAATACAGGTTAATAAATTTCTGTTTGTTCGCCGATTTTAATCCGTCTTTTTCTATTCTTTTCTTATTGATTTCGATTGCTTTTTCGGCATCAATTTGTAAAGCACGTTGAAAGAAATTTTCTTCGGTTTTTGCGACGATAATTCCGTTTACATTATCCTGCACCCATTCCTGATTGGCAGGCAAGTCGGAAACAACTGGAATACACCCACAAGCCATAGCTTCCAAAAGACTAATTGACGTGGCATCAGAATCGGGAATGGAGGCCCAAATTTTCGCTTTAGAGTACCAAGTCGCATTCACTTCTTTGTTGACCCAACCAACGAAAGTAATCTTGTCGTCGAGTTTCATTTCTGTGACTTTCGATTTCAAAGCATCGGTTGATTCACCGGTTGCTCCTATCACTAATTTCCACTCTTCTTTTTCTTTCGAAAAGTCAGCGAAACTGTCGATTATCTTGTCAATGTTATAGAGCGGTTTGTGCAGTCGATTGGAGTAAATAATATTCTCTTTTGGCACATCTTGCACCTCCACATTTATACCGAAGTTGGCAATGAGCACCTTTTTGACTTTACTACTCAGGTCCATCATTTCATCCGCCATGAAGTGTGAATCTGATGTAAAATACTGTGCTTTATTTAAATTGTATTGCACCATTTTTTTCAGCAACCAACTTTTTTTGGGAACTACTAGTATATCACTTCCCCAAGCCGTAAGAACGGTTGGATACTTCTTGCTTACTCCAGATAAAAGCGAAAAGAAAGCAACACTATTGGCTTGGTGAATATGAACTACATCCGGTTTGAAGTCATCAACAATCTTCTTGATTCTCTTAGGTATTATGAAAAGATTCACAGGTTTCAAACTAAAATCTGCGGCAACTGCTTTTACCTTTTCTTCTTTTTTGATAATGTCGGTAATGAGTAAAATATCGTCGAAATAATCCTCGATTAGCGCAATATAATTGTACGTGTGAATGGTATCTGTTCCTATAACGAGCAATTTCTTCATTACTTGCTGTTTCCTTTCATTTTATCACGAAGTGTATGCACAATTCCTTGTCGCTGACTTGCCGATAAATGAATGGCATGAATAATGTCTTCGATATATTCATTTAGAATGAACTGAGAAAAAGTGTGTCCCACTTTTTGACATCTGCGTGCAAAATAGTCAGCCGAGTTTTTTCCTTTTACTGTTGAAATATAGGCCAGCTTATTTTCAAATCTCTGTATATTATTCGCGGCAAAATTGATTTTTTTATTCTCGAAAAACCCGCGTTTAGGAGATCGATGATAGAAGCACTTCAGATAACCTTTCGCCAATTTAATGGAGCCTAATTTTAAGCTGACTTTACCTTCAGGGTTTACAATGTTGGCAGATAGAAATTTGTAATCCATATTATTTCAAATATTCCTTTTTTAATTCTGGATGTTCGTTGAGAAATGATTCATCAATTTCGGCTACATTTTTTATAATTGTAGCTGGATTTCCAGAAATAACTACGCCATCAGGAAATTCACCTTTCACATATGAATATGCCGAAACAATACAGCCTTTACCTATTTTAGTATTTGGCATAATTACGGAGTGGGGCCCTACAAAGGTAAAGTCACCTATATCGATTGCCCCTTTCAAATAACCAACATGTTCTTTTGCTTTACCGTAGTTTGAACCATATAATCGAATAGAAATATGGCTTGAATGCGTCGAAATTGATACAAATGACGTGATTTGACATCCTTTTCCTATCGTTACCCCATTGCTCGCTTCAATAAAGTTGTGATGACCAATATATACGTTATTATCCAATATTAAATTTTGTGCAGAATCAATGAAGGTAGAGTTGCCGATTCGTAAATTATCAACTTTTTCACTTTGGAAATTCTTCGAATACTGCAACATTCTCGGCTTCGACCAAGGATGAAAAAGCTTCGCCATTCGGAAATTGAATCCCGCCTTAATCCGTTTCCACATATTCATTTTTTTGACATTTTTGAATATAATATTGACAAGTTGCAAATCCTGCCACAAGAGCAAAAATAAAACTAAACTTTGGGTTCATGACTGGCAAGTTCGTTAATGCTGCAAAAGAAAATACGACAATCACATATACATACAAGGGCATTTTTACTTTTTCCCTTAAAAATTTTAAAAGAACATACCAGAGCACCAGACAGTAAAAGAATAACCCCATAATTCCATATCGCCACATATGAAACAAGTATTCGTTCTCAGGAGAAATCTTGTTCCCGTAAATATAAGCCTTGTTTGGTCCATAGCCAAAAATTGGTTTTTCAGTCCACATCGCGAACAGTTTCTTCGCAACTTCCCATCTTCCCATAACGGCAGAATTATCTTGTAGTCTTAGTTTAGTATTCGCAAGATAATGAAGAGAATTACTACTTATTATAAACATTAGGACGACTGCTAATCCAATAATTAATAATTCATAAAGCACATTCTTTGTGAGTTTCCTTTGAAAAAGGCCAATAATATAGACTACTACGCCAATTAAAATACCTGTTCGAGATTGACACAACAAAACCATTAAAGTTGCTAAGAAAAACATTAATTTGTACATAAAAAACGACTTGTTTTTCGAATTTAGAACTGTCAGTCTAGACTGATAAAAAGCAAAAAACAAGAGAAAAAGAATTGCATTGTTGTTTGGATTCCCCATGGTACCAATCATTCTTTTTGCCGCTGGCAGACCTAACGAATTTAATCCAAAATAAAGCGTATCTCGTTGGTCTGAATCGAATAAAATCGTGACATTTTCATTAAAATGCCACACATTAAAATAGTGAAGTAAATTGAAAAGAACCAACAGAACAAAGGTGACGTTGACAAATTTCACAATACCTGATATCTTTTTACTTCCAAGAAAAAGGAAAATAGAAAATAGGTATAGAATTCCTATTTTAAAGATTTTGTATAATTCAAAATACTCGCGTAGTTCGGTTCGATGAGAATTAATGAGAATTGACAGTAAAATAAAGCTAGCAAAGAGCATCAAAATCATAACAAATTTGTCTAGCCAGAAAAATCGCTTTATTAGTAAACGAACTGCTATCATACCAACAAAAACCTCTTCTAAGGAAAGAAAAAAAGATGCGTTTATAGGAATATATGGAACAAAAAGAGTTGTAATCAATGTGGTATACAACAAGGCAAAATCCGCTTTTGTTGGTGCTATCTCTATTGGTTCTACCCACAAAAATCTGTTATACCACTTTTCGACCATCACGAGCAAATTTAATAAATAGAAAAGAGGTGTAAATTAGGAGCACAGATTGAGCTATGGACATTCCCCATAAAATTGATTCGAAATTTTCCAGGCTTCGGTCCACCCAAAAAGGCAAAAGGCCCAAAAAGAACAACTGAATGCTGTTATTTACAATTCCAAGGATAAGGTATGCACGCTGTCTGTTAAGAATTATGGGCAAATTAGAAATGGGTGAAATCACGAAATTGAAAAACATATAAATTGCCATGATTTCTGATAGACGTCCCGCTACGGTCCATTCTGCATCGAAAACAAAGGTGAAAATAGGTTCTCCCCAGAAAAAAAGAATTAAAAAAGGAACAATTGAAAGGGCAATTAATGTCTTCATTGTTTGAATCAACAAAGGTTCTGCCGCCTCGCCTTTATTTACAATGTCTGAGCATTTTTTGAAGAATACTTGACTAATTGCTTGTCCAATAATAGCGATCGGGACACTTAACATCATCAGAGAAAATCCATACGATCCGAAAACATCTTTTCCGAAGAAGTAGATAATCATAAACGCGACCAATAAATCACGCCCTAAATCGATAAGCACATGCGGCAAACTAACGAGGGGAAATTCGCGATACTCCGTCGCCAAAGCAAATGTTTTTCGTTTTGACTTCAGATGTTTGTATAGGATGTTGTTCGATAAAAAGTCTTTCACAAAACCCAAACTGGAGGCAAAATACCCCAAAAGTGATGCGAAGATAATTCCAAAACTTCCCCAATGCAATAGTCCAAAACCAAGTCTCAAGGAATTGGAAATAACGGAATTGGTGATTCTCGAATACGAAATTCTTGAAAACTCTCCCTTCCGTATGGCCCAATTGGTGCCCAAATTAATGAATACGACAAAAAACGCACTCAACAAAGAAAGCAAGCCAAAAAGGAAGTAATTGAATGTCCCTGATACTACCCAGAAATATACTAGCCCTGCTATACCTGAGATCAACAAGGTAATCATCGCTATTTTTAAGGAAAGTCGAAACAGTAAAAACGAATGCGAATCACTTTTCGGTAAAGGAAGGGACATTTCGAAACGCGCAGTGGCAAGTGCTCCGATGAAACTGATTACCCGCATGTAAAGGTTGAAATCGGCCATTTGAGACTGGTTATAGTAATCAGCAATAATAGGCCAAAGAGCATAGCTAATTACTTGAGCCAACACTGTACCAGTCATCAGTACAGCAACGGATTTCACGAAATCACCTTTCAGAATATTTCTTATTCCTGTCATTACAATGTTTCGTTGTTTTCTCCCGCAAAATTGACAAGAAAAATCAGATGATAGACGTCAAGTTCGAATACTTATACGCTCTTGATTTTTAATAGCTTGCTAAAACGTTCGGCTATTTGGCGTAATTCACCGCTCTTTTCTCCCGAATAACAGTCACCTTCACCTGACCTGGGTAGGTCATTTCCGTTTGAATCTGTTGAGAGATAGCGAACGACAATTCGTCTGCTTTAAGATCGGTAACTTGCTCACTTTCTACCATGACACGCAATTCACGTCCTGCTTGAAGCGCAAATGCACTGCTTACACCGTCATAGGCCAAAGCTAAGCTTTCCAATTCTTTGATACGTTTTATGTACGATTCTACGATTTCACGACGTGCTCCTGGTCGTGCTCCTGAAATGGAATCACAAACTTGAACAATCGGTGCAATCATTGATGTCATTTCGATTTCATCGTGGTGAGCTCCAATTGCATTAAGAATATCTGGTTTTTCACCATACTTCTCAGCGATTTTCATTCCCAAAATTGCATGTGGCAATTCTGGCTCTTCGTCTGGCACTTTTCCAATATCGTGAAGTAGACCTGCACGTTTTGCTACTTTCACATTCTGACCTAATTCAGCGGCCATAATAGCACACATATTTGCTACTTCACGAGAGTGTTGCAATAAGTTTTGTCCGTAAGAAGAACGGTATTTCATTCGTCCGATCATACGCATCAATTCAGGATGTAAACCATGAATACCAAGATCGATACAGGTCCGTTTTCCAGTTTCAGCTATTTCTTCGTCCAGTTGTTTTTTCGTTTTCGCAACGACTTCTTCCACACGCGCTGGGTGAATTCGACCGTCAGAAACCAATTGGTGCAAAGACAAACGAGCGATTTCTCTACGAATAGGATCGAAACAAGAAAGGATAATTGCCTCAGGCGTATCATCTACAACAATTTCAACACCAGTTGCCGCTTCAATGGCACGGATGTTTCGTCCTTCACGACCGATAATTCGACCTTTTACATCATCATTCTCAATGTTGAAAATAGACACTGCGTTTTCAATCGTTTGTTCTTGGGCAACTCTTTGAATTGTTTGGATGACGATTTTCTTCGCTTCTTTTGTTGCGTTCAAGTTCGCTTCCTCCATGATTTCTTTGATGTGCGACATAGCTCCAGTTCGGGCTTCATCTTTCATCGCTTCCATCATCATGGTTTTCGCCTCTTCTTGGCTCATTCCGCTCAATTTAGACAATTCCAAGACTCTTTTTTCTTGTGTCTTGTCTAATTCAACTTGTTTCTTTTCTAGGATGTCCAATTTGTTGTCGAACAGCTCTTGCTTCTTTACAAAATCTTTTTCTTTACGAGAAGTTTCTTCGATTTTTTGCGAAAGCGTTTTCTCTTTTTGCTTTGCTCTATCTTCAATAGATTGAATCTTACGTTCTCTATCTTTCGTATTTGATTCGTGCTCTTCTTTCAGCTTCAGAAACCGCTCTTTGGCTTCAAGGATTTTATCTTTTTTCATTGCTTCACCTTCGGTATTAGCGATTTTCAAGATTTGTTCCTGTTTCTTTTTGAGAAGGACATTTTGAAGGACGAAAGTTACAACAGCACCTGCTGCAACTCCGATAATAATTACAATAATTGAATCCATAAATTCTATATTTTTAATGTTAGAGAACTCGACTCAGAAATGAAATGATGCGGTTACTTCAGTTCGTCTAACTCAGAATTTAACTTTCCGAGAGACTCTTCAACATTAGAATAATCAGCTTTTTCAACAACGGGAGCAGCCGCTTGCGGAGCACCAGATTTTGATTTAGTCGCCAATTGCAACGCTGCCATCGCTAGCAAGTCTTGCATATCTTTAACTGCATAATTGTCTTTAAGAACTTGAATGGCCTTATTGATATCTTCTGCAGCACCTATAACTTTTTCATGTTCTTCGGCGGATACAGTCAGAGGGTATGTTCTACCCGCAACTATCAACGATAAGGATTTCTTTTCCATTCTTTTATTTTCTTAACTGACTTATGCAGTAATCTATTTCTTTCACCAATTCATCAATTTCTTGGGCACTTCCTCTTGAAGGATTTGCTTTAGAAACTGAGCTTTGTTCTGTAAGTCCAACCATCTGCTTTTCTTGCTCGTTCAATTTGGATTCTAAGTGCGAAACTTCGGCTAGTTTTCCATCCAAATCAGATTGAAGTTGTTCGTTTTTAGAAAGTAAATTTGCATTGTTCTCTCTTTCCGCAACCAAAAGACCATGTAGGGCTCTCGCTTTCTCTGAAATTTGATTAATAATGCTCTGAATACTTTCGGTCATTTGGTTTTAGACTTTGTACAAAAGTAGCATTGTCAACGAATAAAGTCAAGATTTATTTCTGATTTTGCATTCCTTTTTTATCAAAAGGCTATTTTTGAAAAATGATAACAATGATTAACTTCCTACTTATATTCGTTTTAAACTGGCAACCTTTCTTTTTTGGTGATCAACAGATAAAACAAGATTATCACCCACCACTTAACATACCGTTGGTTTTAGCAGCCAATTTTGGCGAATTGCGTTCCAATCATTTTCATATGGGATTGGATTTTAAAACAAATGCAAAAGAAGGATATTCGCTTCATTCCATCGACGAAGGATACATTGCACGCGTAACCGTTTCGCCTTATGGTTATGGTCGGGTCGTTTATATTAATCATCCGGGTGGAATAACAAGTGTTTATGCTCATTGTCAGAGATTGACAGGCAAACTAGAAGAAAAAGTGAAGGAATTTCAAATGCGAACGAAAAGTTCGGAAGCAGATTTGTATTTCCAACCCAACGAATTACCCATGAAACGTGGTAAAGTTTTTGCCTTATCTGGAAATACAGGTGCATCAAGCGGGCCGCACTTGCATTTCGAAGTGCGTGACACGTATACGGAAGAAGCAATCAATCCTTTGAAATTTGGCTTTAAAATAGAAGACAATCGTTCGCCAAATTTGTACAACGTAAAAATTTACGGACTCGATGAATATGGTTATTTGTGCCCAGGTAAAGAAAAGGAATACAGTTTGAAAGGAAAAGGGAGTGACTATACAATTGGTAACGGAAAGGTTGTTATTCCAGCCAATTACGCTAAAAAACAAACGGGCGGCAAGATGGGTGGAATTGGATTTGCCCTTAACGGAGTTGATAAATTTGATGCTGCCAGCAACAATTGCGGATTGTATGGAACGACATTAATTGTGGATGGCGACACTATCATGCACCAAGAAATAGACCGCGTTTCCTTTTCTCAAACTCGCTTTTTGAATACGTATACCGATTATTCTGCGTTTCATGCCGGTCGGAAATATCACAAAGCCTTTCATTCTGAAATGAATCCTTTAACCGTTTACAAAACACCTTCAAAAGGAATTTTGAAGATCGAACCTGGAAAATCGTATGAAGTAAAATATATATCTTTTGATTTTAAGGGAAATAAATCGTTGGTTGAGTTTACATTGAAAGTAGATGAAGGTGAAGCGAATTCTGATGTTAGTATCATCAATAATCCAGATTACGTTAACCCGAAAAAAGGTTGGTCACAAAATTGGGGTGAAACATCGGTGATTTTACCGGAAAATTGTGCTTTTGAACCTTTTCCAAAGAAGGCTAGTTTTAATGGAACGTCGGTTTATGTTTCTGCGAGTTCCATACCCGTTCAAGCTGCTTTTACAGTGCGAATGAAAGCATTAAACGATGTACCGAAGTATCAGCAGTATTTGGCAGTAAAACGAAGTCATGGTTATTCGGCTTTGAAAACATCAGTTGTTGGCGACTATTTGGAAGCTGAATCAAAGTATTTTGGAGAAATAAATGTTCAAGTTGATGATGCGGGACCGTATATAAAATCTGTCAATGTATCAGGAACAGTGGATTCAAGAAAATCTTCTCGTTTGGTTTGGAAAATGGGTGATTATCGTTCGGGACTGATGAATTATGGATTGTGGATAGATGGAGAATGGCGCGTTTTGGATTATGAATCGAAAGGTGATTATGCGTTTTTCGAACTGAAGGATACTACGTCGGGACGACATGAGATGAAAATTGTAGCGAAGGATTATTGTGGAAATGAGACGACGGAGGTTTTTGTGGTTGTGATCCCTTAACCTATTGGCTGTTGACTGTTGGAAAAATGTTAAAAAAGGAACTTGTACTGCAATATTCAAAATGTCTTGGAGTTCTTTTTGGGAATTTAAAAACCACTGTTATGAAAGCCACTATTTTCACATTTCTCTTTATTTCTATTGGATTATTTTCTTGTAAAATGAAGAATGTAGATCAATTCATCTCGAATTGGGTTCGCACCAACCAGTTGAAAGACGAAACTTCGTCACTTTTATCTGTTCCGGCAGGCAATTACTTAACCTTGAGCTTTTTAAGCACCATTCATAAGCTTGACGGCATGCCGATGGATGATTGCGGCAACATGGTTTACGTTCAAAACAACAATTATGCAAAAAATGTCGGACTGGTTTTTATGAACTATGCTTATTATTCCAAAATACAATCATGCACGAACCAAGAAAAACGCCTAATCAATTTTTATATAGCTCCATAAAAAAAGCCCTTCTCCGGAATAAATCTGGTAGAAGGGTTTTTTTTAAAGTCGTGCTTTTTTTTACAATTTCTTGAAAATACATTCGTCACCAGGTTCATAATTCTGATTCAATCTTTCAAGTCGTATTTCATCTTTCGTTAAAAAAACGATTTTCCAATCATCTGCGATAGAAGCATCTGGAGCAGTTTCTCCAATACTTAATATTAAGATTGCCGGATTTTTTGCATCTTGAGTATCCCAAGATCCAATGTTTTCAGAACCACCATTTGTAGAGATAAACTCTTTGTGATCAGTAAACTCATAAATGAAATTTTCGAAAGTATCTGTTTTGTTAACTCCTTGATCGATCCATTTGCCCAATTTCCAATTGTTATTGACAACCAAACGTTCGAATTTCTTCGTTGATGAATTCTTTTTACAGGCTCCTAATGCTGCAAAAATAAATAATAAAAAAACTAATTTTTTCATGTTCTATATTTTAAATCATTATACTTTTTATGCTTGGGTAGTTGGTGGTCCAAAATTCATTGGTGGCATATGTTGTCCATCATTTTCTTCAATTGCTCCAAAAGCTTGTTCGAATTTTGCAATATTTTCTTGAAGAGCACGCATGTAACGCTTCGCATTTTGAGGTGTCATAATTACTCTTGAACGAACTTTTCCTTTCGGCATACCTGGCATCAACTGCACAAAATCACTTATGATTTCTGCAGGTGAATGAGTGATTATTGCCAAGTTGGAGTATACACCCAAAGCTACATCTTCAGACAATTCTATATTTACTTGATTCTCGTTATTGTTTTCCATTTTATTTTTTTGTTGGGACACAAATGTATCGCTTTTCTATTTAGTATTTTAGGAAAAGGATAATCTGTTCTTAGTAGTTAAATAAAGAAGTGGGGTAAAAAGTTACAGTTGGTGTTTAAATTCGTTGAAAATTGCTAGCTGTTGGCTGTTGGCTGTTGGCAACATATTAAAAATTAACTAACACTGAATTTTTCATCAATTAGATTCTATTGAAGGAAGAATAGCTGTCTTCGACAGACTCAGACTGTTTTACTAGTATTCAGAATAAACTTCCCGAAAATAAATTCAAAGATGCAGTAATAAACGCAGAGGTGAGCCTGTCGAAGACCGCCCAAAATCACCTCAAACACTTAAAATAATCAAAAGGTTCTTTGCAACTTAAGCAATTGTAGTGCGCTTTGCAAGCTGTTGATCCAAACTCTGAAATCATTTTGGATTCTTTGGAATTGCAGTTGGGACATGGAACAACCAAAGGAGCAGAAAATAATAGGCTTTTATCTACTTCATCTTCAGGCGGGGCGATACCGTATTCCTTTAACTTTTGTCGACCATTTTTCGATAACCAATCTGTCGTCCAAGCTGGACTCAGTTTTGTTTCAATCTTTAAATTGGAAAGACCTTCACCCAAAAGCTTTCGTCGAATATCTTCTTCAATAACATCCATGGCAGGACATCCGCTATACGTTGGTGTGATGATTATTTTAATTTCATTTTCCGTAACGTTCACATCCCGAACCACCCCTAAATCAATTACAGAAAGAACAGGAACTTCGGGGTCAAAAACATCCTCTAGCCAATCCCAAATTTGTTGTTCGCTTACCATTCCATATTTGGATAAGTGCGCTGCATGTATTGCATTTCTGCCAGCAAGAATCCTAAATGCTCCGAGTGATTGCCCAGTCTTCCGCCAAGTTGTTCCCAATCATTGTCTGGGAATTTAATGGTAGCTTCTGCTATAACTGATTTGACATTTTTCAACCATGCTTCTTTAACTTCAGCCATGTTTGGAAGTATTCCAGCCACTTCTAAAGCTTTTTCCACCTCATCCGCCATGAAAATATCAGCTGCGTATCGATAAATGGTATTCATAGCGGTTTGCACTCGTTGGTGTGATTCCTCGGTTCCATCGCCCAAACGGATAATCCATTCAGCTGAATGACGGTAATGATATTTCGTTTCTTTTAAAGACTTTTCCGCAATTCCAGAAAGCTGCTCATCCTTCGAATGTTGCAAAGCTTCAAAAAATGGAAGTCGATAAGCATCAAATAAAAACTGTCGCATCATAGTCACTCCAAAATCTCCGTTCGGTTGTTCAACCAAAAGGCAATTTTTATATTCTTTTTCTATTCTAAGAAAAGCCAATTTATCTTCGTCGCGTCCTTTTCCTTCTAATTCTCCAGCATATTTCAACAAAGAAGTTGCTTGTCCAATTAAATCCAAAGAAATGTTCGTCATAGCGATATCCTCTTCCAAGATGGGTCCATGACCGCACCATTCAGACAAACGATGTCCAAGAATCAAACTATCATCTCCCAGGCGAAGTAAATATTCAAATAAATGTTCTTTCATTTTCTCTGATTACATATGCGTGATTCCGTCTGGCACTTCATAAAAGGTAGGATGACGATAAACTTTTGTGTTTGAAGGTTCGAACAAAGAGTCCATATCCGAAGGATCAGAAGCATGCACTTGATTGGATTCCACCACCCAAATACTTATACCTTCTGAACGACGCGTGTATACATCACGTGCATTTTCAATTGCCATCTCGGCATCTGCGGCGCGCAAACTACCTGCGTGTTTGTGATTTAATCCTTGTTTGCTTCGAATGAAAACCTCCCAAAGAGGCCAATCTGAATTTTTCATTGTCTATTTGTTATGCACAATTAACCTGCTACTTTCAATCTCCTTTTTTCGGCGTAAGCGGTCGCTGCCTCTCTCACCCATTCGCCATTTTCTTTGGCTGCACGTCTCGTATTCACGCGATCTTCATTGCAGGGTCCGTTTCCCTTTACGACATCCCAAAACTCATCCCAATTGATTTCACCGAAATCGTAATGGCCTGTTTCTTTGTTGAATTTTATGTCTTTATCCGGAACGGTCAAACCAATTAATTCGGCTTGAGGTACGGTTGCATCCACAAACATTTGACGTAATTCATCATTGGAAAAACGTTTGACTTTCCATTTCATGGATTGCGCAGAATTTGGCGATTCATCGTCATTTGGTCCAAACATCATAAGGGATGGCCACCAAAAACGATTCAAGGCATCTTGCGCCATTTCTTTTTGTTCGGGTGTGCCATTGGCTAGAGTCGTCATAATTTCAAAACCTTGACGTTGATGAAAAGATTCTTCTTTACAAACCCGTACCATTGCTCTTGCGTATGGTCCGTAAGAACATCTGCACAAAGGCACTTGATTCATGATTGCTGCTCCATCGACCAGCCAACCAATTGCGCCCATATCGGCCCAAGAAACAGTTGGATAATTAAAAATGGAAGAATACTTTGCTTTGCCTGTATGTAAATCGTCAATCGTTTCTTCGCGATCAGTACCCAATGTTTCAACAGCTGAGTACAAATACAAACCATGACCGGCTTCATCTTGTACTTTTGCTAGTAAAACTGCCTTACGACGCAAATTAGGTGCTCGCGTTATCCAGTTCCCTTCGGGCAACATTCCAACTATTTCAGAATGAGCGTGTTGGGAAATTTGGCGAACCAAAGTTTTGCGATAGGCATCTGGCATCCAATCATTTGGTTCGATGCGAATGTCTTTATCAATTTTATCTTGGAATCTTTTTTCTAATTCCTCTTGCGTGAATTTTTGCTCCATAGTTGAAATATATTCTTGTTACAAATTTAGGGTAAATCTTGGGCTTTGGCAATAGAACAAAGAGGGAATAGGAAAGTTTAGATTCAGTTTAATTAAAATTTTTATGTTGAACTCAAGTCAGAAGGACATTAAGACTTAGGATAAATCAAATTTCTCTTTTTTAAAAGTGAATTAGACTCTTAACTTTGAATAAAAAATAAACTCATGGCACTCATAGAATCGAATCCTTTTCCAACTGGAACACTTGCACCCGATTTTAAACTTTTGGACACCGTTTCTGGAAAGAATTTATCTCTTTCATCTGTAAAAGGAGAAAAAGGAACGGTGATTATGTTCATTTGCAACCATTGTCCATTCGTGATTCATGTTAATGAAGAATTGGTTCGATTGACAAATGATTACTTAAACAAAGGGGTTGGTTTTGTCGCTGTTAGTAGTAATTCCGTTAAAACACATCCGCAAGATGGTCCTGAGTTCATGACAGAACATGCTAAAAAAATGGGCTATCCGTTTCCATATTTGTACGATGAAACACAAGAAATCGCCGCAGCTTACGACGCAGCTTGCACACCTGATTTTTATATTTTCGATGCCAATTTAAAATCTGTTTATCATGGACAATTGGATTCTTCTCGACCTGGAAATGAGATTCCTGTGACAGGTGGAGATATGCGAAAATCCTTGGATAATTTATTGACGGGGACGTCTCCTTTAGAAAATCAAAAACCGAGTATTGGGTGCAGTATTAAGTGGGGATAAAGTTTAATTCTTTTCGTTTGACAGAATATTTTTTTGAATCTCCATCATTTCTTTGTCCATGTTCATGATTCGTTCACTTATAGAGTAATCAACTCTGATGTCAGGCAATAATCCTCGACCATTATTCTGTCCATCTACTTTATGATCAAAATGATAATGCGGAACAACAACACGAATGCCTGAATTTGGCAAAACCAAATGCCCCGTTAAAACAGCATTTGAACCTTCCGCTGTTCCGCCCGTTTCAATTCCAATTATGGTGGCATCTCTGCTGTATTTCAATTTTGTCGCAACCAAAGACCCCATGGAAAATATTGCCCCATCCTTGAGGACAAACACTTCCCCATCAAAGTGGTTTTTCTTTTTGATTTTATATCGGATTTGATAATTTCTGTTTGGATCTTTTTTGTCGGAATCTGGAATTGTACTGAACACCAACTTGGTCATTTTATTCGGAAACGGCATTTTCAAAAACTCGTTCTTTTACGGCTTTTCTGGATTGCGATAAAAATCAAAAGTAAACTTTTCTTTCATCAAATATTTATGCAACATGGCTCCATGAGGAAAAAATCCTCCACTATTTCCCAGTAAATCAATTACAAGATTTTCGGATTTACATTGGGCCAAACTCCAAAATAGAATTCGACCTTTTAACATAATTAATCTATTACTTACGCATTCGCCTTTTCAACGAATTCATCATAAGAAACTTCTTTCTCTTTCAACTTTACTGTGTTTTTGAAAAACTGCATCAATTTTTGTTCTGCCATCATATCAAAAATACGATTTGACTCTTCACGGTTTTTCAACACTTCCATTGCCGATTTCGTCAACTCAGCATCTTCTGGAGCTGGCATTCCGTATTGTGCATAATTGTTTGCCAATAACGATTTCGTGTAATCCATCACTTCTTGGTTGTCCAATTTGATATCGTTCATTTTGAAGATATTTCCTTGAATCAATTGCCATTTCAAGTTTTTCGCATACGATTCGTAGTGCTCATTTACTTCTTCAGCTGTGATTGGTTTTTCGTTCGACATTTGAATCCATCGTTTCATGAATTCATTTGGCAAATCGATTTTCGTGTTTTCGATTAAGCTTTCGTATACTTCTTTCGTCAACAAACGATCTGAATCTGCCACGAACATACCTTCTAAATCTGTAGAGATACGAGCGCGCATTTCTTCTTCATTTTTCACTTCACCATTGTATAGTTTCGTGAAAAATTCTTCGTTCAATTCCGCCAACTCCATACGTTTGATTTCGTTGATGGTAATTTGGAATTTATTTGAAACGTTTTCTAATTCTTCTTCTTTGATGCCCAACATGGCTGCAGTATCTTTTCCACCGCGAGAAACTTTTGTTGGATCGACGATCATTTTGTCGCCAACTACTTTTCCGATGATTTCTTTTTTTACTGCTTTATCTTCAACAAACTCCGTAGAGATAGTTGATGAATGCAAAATTCCAGCTTCTTTGATAGAATCGTCTTCGCTTAATTCAACGAATTGCGCCATTACCAAATCTTTCTCTTCTACTGAAGGAGCAGAATTCATTTTTCCGTATCGACGACGAAGGTCTTCCATTTGTTTGTCCACCAAGTCTTTGTCGACTTTGATTTTCATGTAATCGAATTTACTTTTCGCATCCAATTTCACGCTAACCGTTGGTGCAAGACCGATATCGTATGTAAATTCGAAAGTATCTGGTTTTTCAAAATCACCTTTCACTTCCTCTTTATCGTTTGGAATCGGATTTCCAAGAATATCTACCTTGTTTTCAGTCAAAAAGCTGTTCAAAGCCTCGTTTACCAGGTTGTTCAATTCATCCGCCAACACAGATTTACCGTATTGTTTTTGAATCATACCAGCGGGTACATGTCCGGGACGGAATCCAGGAATTTTCGCTGTTTTGCGGTATTTTTCCAAAGAAGCTTTTACTTTGTTTTGGTAATCTTCGGGGCTGATTGTTACTTTCAATTGTGCGTTTAGCGCATCAATGTCTTGACGAATTACGTTCATTTCTTTTATTTTAAACTTATTAAAAACAAAAAATGGTACAAGGAAGACTTATACCATTCAATTGTTTTGATGTACGGATGGAGAGACTCGAACTCTCACACCTCGCGGCACTAGATCCTAAGTCTAGCGTGTCTACCAATTCCACCACATCCGCATTTTTACTATTCAAGAACTTCGTTTAGTTCTTTCCCAAAAGGGAGTGCAAAGATAAGTGGTTTTTTTGAAAGAGAAAAGAGGAATGAAAAATATTTTAAAGATAAAATCATCGTTTGCTTTTACTTTCAAAACTTGTGTAAAACTTACTATCATTTTTATTGCAAATCCTTATGAAAACGACATAAACGTAATAACTTTGCATTTCATGAAAAACATGCGCACATTCGACCCGAAAGATCTACCGATTCCTCAAATGCATCAGTTTTTGCTGGGCGCAGTGGGACCTCGTCCAATTTGTTTTGCAGCTACGGTAGATGAAAATGGGGTGAACAATTTATCGCCTTTCAGTTTTTTCAATGTGTTCAGTGCCAATCCACCGATTATGATTTTTTCTCCCGCGCGAAGTGGAAGAACGAACACAACGAAGGATACGCATAACAACGTGAAAAAAGTGCCTGAGGTGGTGATCAATATTGTGAATTATGATATTGTTCAACAAATGAGTTTGAGTTCTTCACCATATGAACCTGGGGTAGATGAATTTGTGAAGGCTGGATTTACCGATTTGGATTCCGATTTGGTTAAGCCAAAACGTGTTGCAGAGTCACCCGTTCAATTTGAATGCAAAGTCATTGAAGTAAAAGAATTGGGAACTGAAGGTGGAGCTGGAAATTTGGTGATTTGTGAGGTGGTTAAATTTCATATTGACGAGAGCATTTTGGATGAGAACGGAAAAATCGATCAACATAAAATTGATTTAGTTTCCAGAATGGGTGGCAATTGGTACTGCAGAGCCGATGAAAATTCAATGTTCGAAATCCAAAAGCCTTTGACGACAATCGGCATCGGTTTCGACCAAATGCCGGAGGAAGTAAAAAACAGTAGTGTTTTGACGGGCAATGACTTAGGCGTCTTGGCGAGCGTTGAAAACTTGCCGAATGAAACCGAAGTAAACGAATATAAATTGATCGAATTAAGTGAATTATTCGTAACTTTAGAAGACAAAGCGACGGAATTGGAGAAAGAACTTCATGAACGTGCCAAACGATTAATACAGGACAATAAAATTGAGGAAGCTTGGATGAGTTTGCTCGCATTTAACAATTAATAAATAGAATATATGTTTAAGATTAGTGGAATCGTTAAGGTGGTAAAAGATGAAGAAGTCATCTCAGAAAAATTCAAAAAAAGAGAATTCGTTCTTACAGATGCATCTAGCATGTATCCGCAGGACATTTCGTTTCAATTGACGCAAGATAAGTGTTCATTGGCTGACGGTTTCCAACCGAATGATCAAATTGAGGTATCGTTCAACTTGCGTGGACGTGAGTGGACATCTCCACAAGGAGAAGTAAAGTACTTCAATACTTTGGAAGCTTGGAGAATTGAGAAAATGGGAGCTGGAGCTCCTGCATCTGCACCATCACCAATGGACGGAGCAACAAACAAAGCTACGGTTGATAATTTATCGAATGATTCGGCGGATGATGATTTGCCATTTTAAGAAGAATACGAAATAGATGAAACATCAAATAAAAAGTCGGGTGAAATATTTTTCATCACGACTTTTTATTATTTTTACAATTGGATAACTAATATTCTAAAAGAACTTTTAATTTCTCTTTCACTTTCTCCGCATTTGGCAACAAAGTTGATTCAAGCACACTATTCAAAGGAATCGCCGGAGTATCAGCCGAACCAACTATAGAAATCGGTGCGTCTAATGATTGGAAATTGTCTCTTTGCAATCTTCCTGCTAAGCCTAAAGTGAAATTACACTCAACAGATTCTTCTGTAACGAACATCACTTTCCCGTGACGTTGAGCGACTTCATTCATCTTATTGTGATCGAGAGGATTCAAGGTTCTTAAATCGATTATTTCAACTTGTTCCGGGAAAGATTTAGCTGCTGAAAGCGACCAATAAACTCCCATTCCGTAGGTGATAATCACACAAGAAGCGCCTTTATCGATACAGTTTTGACTTGCTTCTTGAACAACTCTCGCTTTTCCAAATGGCAAAACGTAATCTTCATCTGGTTCGATGGACATTGCGCCTTCGGTTCCCGCGATTTTTGACCAGTATAAGCCTTTGTGTTCCAACATCACAACTGGATTTGGATCGTAAAAAGCAGATTTCATCAAACCCTTTAAATCGGCTCCTGTTGATGGATACGCGATTTTAATTCCGCGGATATTTGTCAAAACTGATTCGACAGATGATGAATGGTAAGGTCCACCTGAACCGTACGCTCCAATTGGTACGCGAATCACGGCACTAACGGCCCATTTTCCATTTGATAAATAATAACTTCTACTTACTTCGGTGAACAATTGGTTTAATCCAGGCCAAATGTAATCAGCGAATTGAACTTCAACAAATGGTTTTAAACCAACGGCTGACATGCCGACCGTACTTCCGATAATGAAAGCTTCTTGAATAGGTGTATTGAAAACTCTATCGTCGCCAAAAGTTTGTGCCAAGGTAGCCGCTTCACGGAAAACGCCGCCCAAACGTCCACCCACATCTTGTCCATACAACAATGCTTCGGGATGTTTTGCCATCAACTCTCGAACGGCGAAGAGAGCGCTATCGACCATTACGGTTTTCTTCTTTCCTTTTGGTTCACGTTCCCCTTTTTCTTCGGTAATTGGTGTTGGTGCGAAAATGTGGTCCAAAACTTCTTCAGGTTCTGGATCTGGTGCATTTTCAGCTTGGGTATATTGTTCATCTACTTCCTGGGAAATAGATTCAATTAATTTGTCAATTAATTCATGAGAAATTCCTGCATCGAGGACATTTTGTAATAATTTTGGATATGGATCTCTTGCCGCCGCTTCTTCTAGATCGTCACGGTACCATTCTTTTCGAACACCAGAAGTATGATGACCAAGCAAAGGAACTTTGGCATGCACTACAAATGGTCGACGTTCTTTTCGAACCGTATCAAAAACCTCCTTCATGGTTTGGTAACACAAATCGAAATCTGTTCCGTCGATGGTTTTCACCTCTACACCGTTGAAACCTCGCATGTATTCCGTCATGTCTTGCGCTCTTGTTTCAGCTGCATTTGCAGAAATATCCCAACCATTGTCTTGCACTAAATATACAATCGGATATTGTTTCAAAGCTGCCATTTGAAGCGCCTCGGAAACTTCACCTTCTGTGCAAGAAGCATCACCGAGCGAACAAACGACAACTGGGTTTTTTCCTCCGAAATCTTCAGCTAGTCCTTGTAATTCTCTATATTGAATCCCCATCGCAACTCCAGTTGTTGGAATTGCTTGCATACCTGTCGCTGAAGATTGATGAATGATTTTGGGTTTATCGTCCTCTTTTAAAGAAGGGTGAGAATAATAGGTTCTTCCTCCAGAAAATGGATCGTCTTTTTTAGCAAAAACTTGCAGCATTAAATCTAATGGTGTCATTCCTATACCGAGCAAAATACTATCATCTCGATAATATGGAGAAACCCAATCTTGTGGTAACAATTGCATCCCCGCAGCCAACTGAATTGCTTCATGACCTCGAGAAGTAGCGTGAACGTATTTGGAAGTAACTTCCTTGTTGTCCTCGTACTTTTCGGCTAAAGTTTTTGCAGTACACATCAAACGAAATGCTTCGAGCAGCACTTTTTTATCGGTTTTCAAATGTTTGGTTTTCTTTTTAGAAACAGCTGTTGCCATCGATTTATTGCTTTTTCACAAATATAGTGTTATTTAAAAAAAACAAACCGTAGAGAAAAGCACTTAAACACTGTTTTATAGCCGCTAATTACACTTATTTTCACTAAAGTTGGTGGAAATGTGGTTTTTCTGTGTTTTAATTGTGACCAATCTACTTGTTTCAGATAACCATTTTGTTTGCCTTGCAATTACCTTCGAATTTACACTAGAAATATGCCCGAAGTTTTTCTCGTTTCGCTTTGAGACTGAGGACGACTTCTTTTTGTCGAATCATAAGGAAAATGTATTTCCACTTGTAGCCGATGTGGCGCAAATAACGGTGAAAGAAATAAGCAAATAAACCGCCAAGGGGCATCATTACGAAGTAAATCACTTTTTGCCAAAACATTAAATCGAAGGCATTTCCTACAAAATGAGTGAATAATCCAAAGAATAGTGGATATAGAACCAAGCCCAAAAGCACGGCCAAGGGCGCATAATACTCGATATCTTTTGTCAATTTAGGAATAAGAAAATCAATGAAATAAAACTGAATAGCATTGTGAATCATTCCAAAAATAAAAAAAGGCACACCTATGAGTACGAAAATTATAGAAAAGAATAATTGACGGAAAAACATGGTAGATCGGAATCGACGGTCGAGGAAATCTGTTTGAATTTTCAACTTATTATTCTCCCATTCAATAGCATCGACTACATGCCTAACTTCCTCAATTTTCCATGCTTCTGTAACCTTAAAATCATCCATGCGATTTCGAATTCTCTTCAACAAATCGATTTCACTATTGGCATTTTCCGCTCCTTCTTTTGTATAACGAGATTGAAGTATAACGGCAATACGATCTATCAATTCCTGTTCTTCTTTTGTATTGGAATTCACTAATAATTGCTCCAAACGAATCCTAAATTGCTCCGTCATTTTTCGGACACCTTTCCCAGAATTACCCATGTATTCAGGAAGAAAATCAGTTGTTGCTAGGGCTTCACCAACATCCACCAAAACCCGACTTCTAAACTTTTCAGCTTGTGTGTAATTCAATCCCATGGGCAGAACTTTCACGCCCAATTGCCCATTATTCTGCTTCTCCGCCTCTAGGGCAATTCGAGCAGTTCCTGATTTCAAATCACGCAGAAGCCTTTCTTGATAGCTGGATCCCTCTGGAAAAATAACCAACGTTTTACCTTCTTGAAGAATGTCGTAGCAAGCTTGAAAACTATCTTGATTGGACACGCCTTCTGTCTTCCCTTCTCCCATTCTATTGATTGGAATCATATTCAAGGAACTCAGAATTTTCATCTTAATCTTACTATTGAATAAAGTCCCCTTAGTCATAAAATGAATGGGCCTAGGACAAATGTGGCCGATCATCCAGGCATCCATTACTGTATTCGGATGATTAGCGATAATAATTAAAGGTTCATCAAGTGGAATGTTTTTTTTATTCTTCACATTGATTTCCCGATAATACAATCGAATCCCAAGTCCTACCAATAATTTTATAAAGCGATAAAGCATATTCTAGGCGAAAATACAGATTTTAGAAGATTTTAGCTTTCATATTTTGGTGCGAGGCAAAGAAAGGATAAATTCGCAAGATGATTAATTTTCCAATAGCCTATTTGAACAGTAACGATGGAAGCGGACTTCTCGCTTTTGGTGATGGTAAGCGTATTTCTGCGATGAGCGGAATGGCTCTTCATGATTTAGATTTGTTCATTGAATACCACAAGAAAAAATTCATTTTTGGCTATTTAGGATATGATTTAAAAAACGAACTTGAAAATTTAAACTCTAAAAATTTAGACAACAAGGAGTTTCCTGATTTATTTTTCTGGGTACCCAAATACGTTGTAAAATTGCAAGGCGAACACTTTGAATTTGTACAAGGCGATAAGACTAAAGAGAGTTTTGAATTTCTCAATTATTTCTTGGAGGAAGAAACCGACCAAAATTTTCACTCTTACAAGCTTGACTTTCAGCCCACAACTTCAAAAGAAAAATACTTAGAGAACGTCATCAAACTAAAGGAAGTCATACAACAAGGCGACATTTACGAAATCAATTATTGTCAAGAATTTTTAGCCGAAAATGTAGATATCAACTTTAGTTTAGATACTTATTTTAAGTTGAACAATATTACAAAAGCGCCCTTTTCAAGTTATGTGCAGTTCGACGAGTACACCATTTTTTGTGGATCACCTGAACGCTACATTAAAAGAGAAGGTGACAAATTACTATCTCAACCTATAAAAGGAACAGCCAAACGAAATCCGGACAAAGAACAAGATGAACTACTGAAGGAACAATTAAAAACTGACCCAAAAGAGCGGGCGGAAAATGTTATGATTGTTGATTTGGTGCGTAATGATTTGTCAAAAATTGCCACTAAGAATAGCGTGGTGGTCGATGAATTATGTGGCATTTATAGCTTTAAAACAGTGCATCAGATGGTGTCAACTGTTAGTTGTGAATTAAAAGAGAAAACCAGTTTCACAGATGTTCTTCGCGCAACTTTCCCAATGGGCTCCATGACTGGAGCTCCTAAAGTTAGTGCGATGGAATTAATTGAAGAATTCGAAAATTTTAAACGCGGTATTTACTCAGGATCAATTGGCTACATTGACCCAGAAGGGGATTTTGATTTTAATGTAGTCATTCGTTCATTGTTCTACAACAAAAAGAAAAAAATGATGACTTGTGATGTAGGTGGGGCCATTACAATTCAATCTGATCCAGAAAAGGAGTATGAAGAATGCTTAACAAAGGTCCAAAAAATCCTAAACGGAATGAATGAATAATTCTGGAATCCATATTCCTCATGAGCTTAAACCATCATCGGTTAAAACGATTTTTATAGCCATTAGTGGCGGTGTCGATTCGGCTGTTTTATTAGACGTTTTCTCGAAGAATTATTCAAATATTCATTTGCTGCATGTCAATTATCATCTGCGTGGTGAAGATTCAAATGCAGATGAACAATTGATTCGAAACCTAGCAGCAAAATACACCATTTCCATTTCAGTTCTTGATTTCAACATGGATAAACATCTGTCAGACAATGGTGGAAATCTTCAAAATGAAGCACGGAAAATTCGATACGATTTCTTTTCCCAGCATGTTTCTGCCGAAGACATATTCATGACAGCGCATCATTTGGACGATCAAATGGAGACGTTTTTCATGCATTTGACACGGAAGTCAGGTATCGTTGGTCTGAGTTGTATGGCAGAGAAAAACGGGAATCATTGGCGACCTTTGCTTAGTTTTCGAAAATCTGACTTATATAGATATGCCGAAGAAAATCAGCTGGAATTCCGAGAGGATCGAAGTAATAAAGAGAATAAATATTTAAGAAATCGTTGGCGTAACGAATGGATTCCGATGATGGAAAAAGCGAATACTCAGTTGGCGGAAAGCATTCAAATCTTGGTGAAAGCCTTTCAAAAGGAGCGTGATTTACTTGAAAAAGAAAATGAAAGTACGATTAATTCCATCCGGAAATCTAGTGTTTGGACTTTCGATTCCTTCGACAAAACGAATGAGGAAGGAAGATATCTCATCGCGAAAAAGCTGGGGCTTCGGGCTTCTGAGTTTGAAGAATTAAGTGCGCTTCGCAATGCTGATAAATCGAAAAAACTGGAAGTAAACCGTGAGAAATTAGTCATTTGGAACGACCGAGATTCCTTTATTTTTTCAAAAGAAAAGGCAATGGAAATACCTGAATTGATTGTTGAATCGATTGTGCAACTGCCTGAAAGTTTTGATAAAAAGAGTATTTATCTTGATTCGGATAAGATTAGTGGCAAATTACGAATCCGAAAATGGTGCAATGGCGATCGGATTTTTCCGGTTGGAATGGAAGGTTCGCAGTTGGTTTCTGATATTATTAAAGATGGGAAAATTTCGGCTCAGGATAAGGCTCAGGTTCTTGTGGTTGAGGATGATGAAGAGATTGTGTGGGTTATTGGTTTGAAGATTGGGGGGAGGAAAATTGCGTCGATGGGAAATGCAAAGATAACTAAAGCCACTATTTTTGGGCACATTACAAATCTCAGGGACTAAAAACTTAGTCTTTGCGAATTCGAGAATTTTAAAATTGACTTTATGTTCACCAAAACCCACCCCAATTCCCCAACTCAATCCTCATCAAAATAATCCTCCAAAACATCATACAACCTCGGATGCTGCTTCTTAAACAACTCCGGTCTTTCCTTAAACGATTCCACCGTCACAGCAAAAAACTCCGCGTAATTCGTTCCTCCATACGGATTGATTTTACTCTTCCCTTTTTTAATCTTAGCAATTTCAATTTCGGCTAATTGCATCCAAATTTTCTCGTCGTCGTCATCCATATCATGGGGCAAGCCATCAATTTCACCATCTTGTTTATCGATCAAATGTACAAACTCATGAACACCCACATTCATCTTATCGGTTTTGTTACCAAATCCACGTCCTAGCGCTCGAAGTGACAAAATCATAGTGGTGTCAATCAAACCACCATGGTGAACTTGTCCTTGTTTATTACCTGAACGATCTACCGTTCCATCTTCATGATAATTCTCTGGATAAACCAAAACCTCGGTCAAATCCCCATAGTTCCAATACGATAATCCCCAATACGCAATCACAGCCGACGAAGCAACGAAAAAACACGTTTCTTTCTCGGGCTTTTCTCTTCCCGTTTCCGTTATCCGAATCTCAGAAAGGAAAAGTCCAATTCTATCTTCGAACGTCCTACGGTCTGTATTCTTCAACTTCTTATAGAAGGGAATATTCCTTTCGAACCAAAATCTATCATTTAAATTAAGAATGACCCTTGGCTTTTTGTCGGACATATTCGCAGTCTGTTTACGCCATATCCACAAAGCGATGGTAACACCAACAATCGTAACGAATCCCACAAATTTAGCGAGACCAATTTGGTCGTTAAGAATAAGTAACGGAATGCTGCCCAACAATAGAACAAACAGGATAACCCAAGGACCGAAGCGTTTTATCATGATACAATTTTACAAAAAAAAGTCCCGAACCGTTAGATTCAAGACTCTTTGTCAATCGTTTTATATTATTTCTTTTTTTCTTTGATCCACTTTTCGCTTCTCATTTCACCAAGTACATTTACGACTTTCGTTCTAGCGTAATCTTCCGCTGCCATAGCCATCTGCTCTTTGGTGTCCCGTCTAACTAAAACGCCAGAACTGCCAGGATTTTTTACTTCTATGTAAAATCCATCCTTAAGCTTCGCTGGTTTTGTTGCTGGTCTACCCATTTTATATTTATTATCTAATTATTAAAAAATCAAACCTAATATAACACATAATACGCAATTTTAGTTCAGATTTAATATTTATTGTGAGAATTACCCGCTTTCAGTTATTTCTACCTCAACCGCTTTCTGGCGCTCTCCTGAACGGTATAAGTCGTTTTTGTTTCTTCAATATTCATTCTTACCAAGTTCCAAGACACAAACAAAGCCAACCAATGGTCCACCCGTTTCATCGGTAAATTCGACTTTCGATACAGTTGACTCAAAGTGATTTCATCCACTTCATTAAACAAACGTAGCAACTCCAATTCCTCTTCACCAAAAGATTCTGGACGAGCTGTTTCCCTTTCTTGATGTTGCCAAACACGATAAAGAATTTTATTCACCAAAATGGTATGGTCATCCTTTCTCAAATACGATTTCCATCGACCATCTTCATCATAAGCTTTATACGGTCTTTTAGTATTTCCTTCTACGACAATTTCTAGCACTTGACGAAAACCTTCCTGATGAACTGTACTTTCAAATGCAATTTTTGGGGTGCAATACAATTCCGCGGCTCCCTCAATCATATGGTATTCTTCCTCCGGATCACAACCCGTAATTTTACCATTGTCCTTAACACCGATAAACAATCTACCTCCATCCGTATTTCCAAAAGCAGCCAAAGTTCTGGCTATTTTTTTCTGATCATTAATTTCAAATTTAAAATCTTGCGTTTGATGCTCGCCTTGTGAAATGTACTTTAATAGTACGGACATTTTAAAATGGTTTTACTTTGTAAGAACTGGTAGAATAGGAATTCCCATCGTACAAGACGGATTTTGCAAATTCAAGATTTGCGAAAGCGTTGGAACAATATCAATAATCTCAATGCGGTCGTACACTTGCTTTTTGCCGATGTTTTTTCCGTACCATAACAAAGGTACATGCGTATCATAATTATAAGCCGAACCGTGACTCGTGCCTTTTCGCGAAGTTTCTGTATCCGCCGATTTGGATAAATAACCCGATTCCAAAACAAATATTACATTACCACTTCTTTTGGGATCAAAACCATTGCGAATCATTTCCGTCAAACCATCCGCTCCATTTGAACGATGCATGTCTTTCGTGGTATAAACATATTTTACACCTTCCCATTTACTAATTTGATGTGCTGTAAACATTTCGATTTCATCTTTGTCCACACCAATAAAATCCATCAATTCATCATTCAAATAAATCTGATCATTCTCTTCTTTTAGCAAGAAATCAGCTCCGAATTTGTTTACGATTGCTTCACTTAAATCAATCAATTTTTCATCGATAAACGCATATCCCCCTGGAAGTTTATTGTCAATCAACCATTGCGGAACGGGCACTACAGCATGATCCGCCGTCAAGAAAATCACAAAATCATTACCAACTTGTTTCTTCAAAGCTTTCATCAAACGTTCAATTTCCAAATCAAGTCGCAAATACATATCCTCCATTTCAACAGCAAAGGGTCCAAATGCATGACCAGCAATATCAGGAGTTGAATAGCTAATCGCTAAAAAATCAGTTTGATCGTCCTTACCTAAATTTTCATTCCTCAAACAAGAAAGGGCGAAATCCGTAAGAAAAGAATTTGCCATTGGAGTTGTTGTGAAATAGCTAAATGGTCCAACTGAATCTGTAATCTGCTCAAAATTATACGGAAAAGTAGGTGTCGTTTTACCTCTGAAAATCATTTCGTATGGAGAATCATCTGGTCCGCTCGCCGTATAAGTTTCAATTGGATACATAGTGTTCCATGCTGTTTTCATCGCGTTCGCAGGATAGCCCATTTGATTAAAATCCTTCACATACTGTGGCAATTCATTCATGTAAAACTCACTTGTTATCATTCGCCCCGTCATATAATCGTACCAATACGAACCGTCGCTCAAGTGACCTCCAGGTAGAATGGCACCGCGATCTTTTATTGAAATGGAAATCACTTTCGAATTAGAATAGGTCGCTTTTAACTGATCCGTTATCGTCATACATTTCAAATAATGCGGCGAACGAATCCCATAACTGGATTCAGTTCCAACGGAAAAATAATTGGAATCCGTCACGCAGTTTACCGATGCACCCGCTTCTCTATCGTACCAAGAATTACTTATGATTCCACTTTCGCTCGGCGTTGAACCAGTATATATCGAAGCATGTCCTGGACCAGTGTATGTGGGAACATAATTGTATTGTGTATTTCGACAATTCGTTCCTTTGTTCATCAATTTCAGAAATCCACCTTTGGAAAAACGAGATTCAAAACGGTATAAATAATCGACCATCATCTGATCGACAACCACCCCAACGACCAATTTTGGCGCTGCATTCTTCTGAGAAAACCCAAGGTGTGCTATTAAAACAAAAGATAGAAAAAGTACTGATTTTAACATGGTGATAAAGTTAGAAATATTCCTTAAGAATTACTTTTATGGTGACATTGACTTTTGAAGTTAACGTTGACAAATTATGGCAAAATCATCAACGGTCAACGGTCAATAGTCCTTTAAACTCTTTTAAGTCCAACTCTCTTCCTCGCCACATCAATCTCCAAAACCTTCACCTCCACGTGTTCATGAAGCGAAACCACAGTCGATGGATCATCCATATAGTTATCGGCCAATTGCGATTTGTGTATCAATCCATTTTCTTTGATTCCTATATTGACAAAAGCTCCAAAAGCCGTGACATTCGTTATAATTCCGGGCAATAACATTCCTTCTACCAAATCCTCAATTTTCGAAATTCGGTTGTCGAATTCTAATACTTTGGCTTGTTTTCTAGGATCGCGACCTGGTTTTTTCAATTCTGAAACAATATCGTCAAAGGTAAATCCATCAATCTCTGGGAAATCTACCTTTTTTAAGGAATTCAGCATTTTCTCGTTTCCGATTAATTCACTCAATTCTACTGTCATTTGTTTGGCAATTTTCTCTACAGATTTGTACGATTCCGGGTGCACCGAACTATTGTCTAACGGATGTTCACCTTTTCGAACGCGAAGAAATCCTGCTGCTTGTTCGTAGGCTTTGTCGCCCATTCGAGCCACCTCTTTCAAGCTTTTCCGGGAAGTAAACGGACCATTTTCAGAACGATGTTTGACCATGTTTTCGGCCAATCCAGGACCTAATCCGGAAACATACGCTAATAAATAAGGTGAAGCCGTATTGACATCTACCCCGACCGAATTCACACAAGAAATAACCACATCATCCAAAGCGGTTTTTAGCAAAGTTTGATTTACTTCATGTTGATACGAACCAACTCCCAAAGATTTCGGGTCGATTTTCACCAATTCAGCCAAAGGATCCATCAATCGTCGACCAATGGAAACAGCACCACGCACGGTAACATCATAATCCGGAAATTCTCTTCGAGCAATTGAACTCGCCGAATAAATCGACGCACCATCTTCGCGAACTACGAACACATCCAAATCTCTGTCGAAGCGAATGCGTTTGATTAAACTTTCTGTTACACGACCAGCCGTTCCATCACCAATAGCAATCGCTTCGACTTTGTAAGCCTGAACCAACTGCGCGATTTTGCTCTGTGCCGGTCCAGATTCTTTCTGTGGAGGATGCGGAAATATCGTCGTATTGGTCAACAACTTTCCATATTGGTCCACAACGACAACCTTACAACCCGTTCTAAATCCTGGGTCGATGGCTAAAATACGTTTCGATCCCAAAGGCGGAGCGAGAAGCAATTGTCGCAAATTTCCTGTAAATATTTTCAACGCTTCTTTGTCTGCTTTTTCTTTCGCTTCGTTCAATACTTCGTTCTCAATCGACGAACTCAACATTCGCTGATACGATTCTTTGCAAGCAAGCGCAACCTGATCGGCACATTCATCCTGACCTTTCATGAAAAATCGTTCGATGGTATGAATCACATCTTCCGATGAAACGGCAATCTTCATCTTCAGCATGCCTTCTTTGTCTGCTCGAGAAATCGCTAAAAAACGATGTGACGCACACCTATATAATGGTTCAGAAAAGTCGAAATAATCTTTATAGGTCTGCGCCTCTTCCGATTTCCCTTTCACCAATTTACTTTGCAACTGCCCTTTTCTGCGGTAAAAATCGCGCAAACGATCACGTAAACTGGCATTTTCATTTATCCATTCTGCAATAATATCACGCGCTCCAGCCAAAGCCATGTCTTCGTCAATAATTTCACCACGAACAAATCGCTCGGCCATTTGCCACGGATCTCCGCCTCGTTGAGACATAATCATTTTCGCCAATGGTTCCAATCCAGCTTTTATTGCTTTATCACCTTTCGTCTGACGTTTCTGTTTATACGGCAAATACAAATCCTCCAATTTCTGCACATCAAAGCAATTCTCAATTTTCTGTTTCAACTGATCGTCGAGTTTTCCTTGTTCCTCAATCGCATTCAAAATCGTTTGTTGACGCGACAAAAGATCATCGTACTGTTTCGCCAAATCTCGAATATCACCAATTTCAACCTCATCCAATCCGCTGGTCATTTCTTTACGATAACGAGCAATAAAAGGAACGGTCGCTTTTTCGCCGAATAACTTCAAAGTGTTTACAATAGATTTCTCTTGAACTGAAAGTTGATTTTTTATGTATTCGAGTTGGGTCATTTTCTATTTGAAATTTTGAGGAGTAAAAATAGTTATTCGTTTGGAATTTGCGCCTCTTTTAGGCTGTTGGCTGCTGGCTGTTGGCTGTTGGCTGTTGGCTGTTGGCTGTTGGCTGTTAAGAGAACAAAAAAATCAGCCTTCCATACCAATCCGCCAAAAGCAAAAACGAAGCGTCCCAAAAACCAACAGCCAACAGCCAAAAAGAGCGGTATGAAATTTGAATGTAACTCAATACGAATCAACTCGTTTAAATACATATGATGAAAAAGAATTCAATATCGATAGTTGCTTTGGTGTTTGGAATGGCTTTGTTTTTCGCCCAAGGGTTTACCGAAACAGGAACTGCCTCTTATTATCACAATAAATTTCACGGTAAGAAAACTTATTCTGGTGAGGTATATGACAAGAACAAAATGACGGGCGCACACTCTACCCTTCCAATGGGAACGATGGTAAAGGTGACCAACCTGAAAAATGATTCGACCGTAGTTCTTAAAATCAATGATCGACTTCCTTCCAAAAAACGAATAATTGATGTTTCGCGCGCTGGTGCTGAACAATTGAATTTCGTCAGAGATGGTTTAGTAAAAGTGCGATTAGAGGTAATCGAAGATAATTTACCACCTGTTAATGACGTGAAAAAAGAATAATTTCATCGAATCAAAACTTAGTTGCTTCTACCTTGTTAACTTTGTTCGCAATTGAACAAAATGCAAACAGCCGACGAGCAAACACTTAAAGATTTAGAATTTCCCGTTCTCCGTGAATGGTTGGAGGCTTATGCCAATGGTCCGACGGCTCAAAAACAATTATTGGAATTGGAACCAATGGTGGATGAAACTCTGATTTTACCTGCACTTCATCGCGTTGCGGAATGGCTGTCCATCAAGGAACAAGGCGAAACTTTTCCTGCACTTCAATTTGAAGAATTGCATGTAGAATTGAAACTACTGCCCGTTAAAAATGCCGTTTTACCGCAAGAAGGTTTTGTTCGCATTTCCGATGCGTCCTATATAGTTAATCGATTGATCCATTTTTTCGATAAGCGAGAAAAGGAATTTCCCGAACTAGCTGGACTTTTACATTCCGTTCATTACACCGAAGAAATCATCGAAGCCATAGATAAAGTTTTTGGCCGAAAAGGTGAAATAAAAGATGACGCTTCACAAAACTTGATGCGCATTCGGTCGAGTTTGAAATCGCTAAAAACTAAAATCAACCGAAATTTTGACAAAGAGGTTCGGAGATTATTGAAAGAAAATATTCTCGGTGATACAAAGGAATCGTATATCAACGACCGAAGAGTGTTAACTGTATCGTCGATACATAAACGAAGCATTGAAGGAAACGTAATGGGCTCGAGTAAATCAGGTTCAATGACTTTTATAGAACCACAAGTAAATTTAGAACTCAACCGAGAATACGACATTCAACTCGATGAGGAACGAAAAGAAATTCTCGTCATTCTAAAAGCCTTGACCAAAGAAATTGCGGAACACAAAGAACTGATTCAAGCTTACCAAGATCTTCTTACTCGTCTGGATTTCATTCACGCCAAAACAAAACTGGCGATGGATATGAACTGCGTAATGCCGAATATCAATTCTGATTTTGAAATGGAATTGATTGATGCCTATCACCCCATTTTGCGAAAAACGAATACCAATCTTGGCAAAAAAACTTTTCCGCAACAACTGAAGATGGATAAGTTTAGTAGAATGTTGGTGATTTCAGGTCCAAACGCTGGTGGAAAATCAATAACACTAAAAACTGTTGGATTGCTCCAAGTGATGCTACAATCTGGTTTGATGGTTCCAGTTGACCCAAACAGTAAAATGTTTTTCTACAAGAAAATCCTAACCGATATTGGCGACAATCAATCGATTGAGAATGAATTGAGTACATATTCATACCGCTTGAAAAGAATGAATTACTTTTTAAACGTCACTAATAAACGTACCTTATTATTACTCGATGAATTTGGAACGGGTTCCGATCCCGATTTAGGTGGTGCGCTGGCAGAAGTTTTCTTCGAAGAATTGTACAATAAAAAAGCTTTTGGCGTCATCACAACGCATTACGCGAATATCAAATTGAAAGCCGACCAATTGAGAAACGCCATCAACGGCTGCATGCTTTTCGATATGGAAACTTTGGCGCCTTTGTATAAATTCTCGATCGGTCAGCCCGGTAGTAGTTTTACTTTTGAAGTGGCGCAGATCAATGGAATTCCGCAAGAAATAATCGAAGAGGCAAAACTGAAAACCGACGAGAAAAAAATTCGGATGGACAAATTGTTGAGCGAATTACAAAAGGAAAAAACGCATCTTGAACGACTCAATAAAGAACATATTTCTGCCCAAGAACTAGCCGAAGAAGCCCGTTTGAAATACGAACAGAAAAAAAATCAGTTCGACCAAAAACTCCGATCTCAGCAAGACAATATCGAGAAGAATAATAAATACCTAAACGCAGGAAAAAAGATGCTTGGCTTTTTGGCCCAATACAAATCCAATTCCCGAAAAAAGAACGTCAATCAAGAATTGATGAACGAAATCGGAAAGTATCTAGCCGTTGAAAAAAGCAAGCAAGTAGAAACCCAGAAAAAGAAAGTTACTCAAGCCAAAAAAGCAAAACCCAAGAAAATAGTCCCAGAAAAAGACAATCACGAGCGACATAAAATCGTCGTTGGTTCAATGGTAAAGTTGATTGCAACCCGTCAAACCGGAACAGTAGAAACCGTAGATGGTGATAATATTGTTGTGCTTTTTGGATTTATGCGAATGAAGGTGGAGCGATCTAAATTGAGTTTTGTGAAGTAGTTGGCTGTTGGCTGTTGGCTGTTGGCTGTTGGCTGTTAAGAGAACAAAAAAAAGATTGTTCGAACTAGTTACAAAAACGAATATATTTTTTGAAATAAAACTTCAGCCTTCCAAACCAATAAACCAAAAGCCAAAGCGAAGCGCACAAAATGCCAAATACTTTAATTAAACGTATACCCAAATCCCACCGTGGTCGCATAAATCATTTTCGGGACATCGGGTTGCGCTTTCTCGTCGCGGAAGAAATTGAGTTCAGTTTTTACGGAAAATTGTGTTGTGATTTTGAAGCTCAGGGTATATTGACCCGAAACACGGTAATTGCTGAAATCATCCCAAAGCGGTTGGTAATAAGTTGCGGCAGTGAAACTGAAATAATCCCTCGGCTCTATAAGCCAAGAAAGATAATTGCTCCAACGCAAATCATCGACAACCGTATTGCTTGAGGCAAACAACTGTCGTTCGTAAAAAGTGCTGGTTCCTGCGTAAAGTTTCCACTTTTCCTTATTGATGAATTTCACGCGAACACCTGCACCGTTCAAAAATCGATACCTTAGATCCAAAAGTTGATTGTATTGAACTTGCGAATACACCTCCAATTTCCAAGGTGTTTGTTTAATTCGATACGCATACCGAAGATGAAACATGCCGGCGTTGGAAAATATCCGTTCACTACCCTTCGAAAAATTATAATCGCCAACAAGGAAAATGTTGTGCTTTTTGGTTTTATACTGAATCTTAGGCCGAAGATTTGCACTCAATAATAAATCCTTGTTTTTCTGCGCCGAAAACATTCCAGTAACTGCGCCACTCCAACCTACACTGTCGTCATGGATTCGGTTGCTTTCGATGTTGACGATTTGTCCGAAGACTGAATTCGCAAAGAGAACAAAGAACAGAGATGTGAGTACAAAGTTGTGAGCACTAAAATGTATGAAGAGAGATGTTAGATAATGCCTCTGTTCTCCACTCTCTCTTCTATGTTCTGCATTATCGTACTGCATTTCGATATAGAATAAAGGCGATTCCGGCGAACATCACATTGGGCACCCAAACAGCAATTACAGAAGGTAATCCAACATTCACCGCGGCCACCGCCATAACTTTCATTGCAAAAATATAGACGAAGGTGATTCCCAAACCAATAGCAATGTTGACACCAATTCCACCTCGTTTTTTACGACTGGCTACGGCAACGCCAATAATAGTCAAAACATACGTTGCAAATGGGAGAGCTGTCCGCTGATATAGCTCTATTTCGAAGGTTGGAATATTCTTGGACCCTTTGCTTCTCTCCCGTTTAATGAATTTCTTTAGTTCCCCATAGGTCAAAGATTCCACCACATTGTCTCGGGCGGCCATATCTTCGAGCGTAAAATCGTATTGCACCTCCTTACGTGGACCTTCAATTATTTTATCGCCATCATTGGTGAAATGTTTTTCATAATAATCGTTGAGCACCCACTTGTTGGTTCCGGGAACATTTTGCGCCGTTCGCGCTTTCAAGAAATAAACGATTCGTTTTTTGTCGTTCCATTTTTCAACCACAAAATCATTGATTAAATTGTCCGAACCATTGTAAGAGGAATAATACACCACCCTATTGCCAGGATATTCCGCATGATAATCTTCAACATGATGTGCGTTTCTGTAATACCGTTCTTCGAAATCGAGACGAACTTTATTTGAACGCGGTAAAATAAAGTGATTCATAATTAAGGAAATAAACATAATCAAAGTTGCTGCTATGATATAAGGACGCATGAAACGATTGAAAGGTCGACCACTGTTCAAAATTGGTATTATTTCCGTTTCCTGCGCCATCTTTGCCGTAAACCAAATCACGGCAATGAAGACAATCATGGACGAATACGTATTTCCGTAATAGACCAAGAAATTCAAATAATACTCGGAGAAAATGGCACCAATCGTTGCTTGATTTTGGATAAATTCACTCATCCGCTCGGCAATATCAAACACCATGGCCAGCAACATGATGATCGCCAACATGAAGAAATAGGTGGAAAGAAACTTCCGTATGATATATTTGTCGAGTATGCTGAGCATTACAATCTTCGTCTCAATTTTGGTAACATTTGGTCTTTCCAGCTTGCGAATTCATCCGTTTTGATTTTCTCACGTGCCGTATTTACTAACCACAAATAGAAAGCTAAATTGTGTATCGTCGCGATTTGTTGTCCCAAACTTTCCTTCGAAACAATCAAATGACGCAAATAAGCTTTGGAATGAGTAAGGTCTGTTCCTGCCATTCCATTCGGATCGATGGGACTAAAATCCATTTCCCATTTCTTGTTCTTTATATTGATGATTCCTTCGGATGTAAACAACATGCCATGTCTCGCATTTCGACTCGGCATCACACAATCGAACATATCCACACCGAGGGCAATACATTCTAAAATGTTAGCAGGAGTTCCCACTCCCATCAAATAACGCGGTTTGTCCTTTGGTAAAATGCTACAAACCAAATCCGTCATGGCATAGATTTCTTCTTCGGGCTCACCTACGGAAAGTCCCCCGATGGCATTTCCAAAAGCGTTGTGTTTTGCAATTTCTTCCGCCGATTCAACACGTAAATCATTGTACACACTTCCTTGAACTATCGGAAACAAAGCTTGATTGTGACCGTAAAGTGGTTGGGATTGTTCCATATAATCCACGCAACGCTTCAACCATCGATGCGTCATGTGCATGGAGTTCTTGGCGTAATTGTACTCGCATGGATACGGAGTACATTCGTCAAACGCCATAATGATATCGGCACCAATCTGACGTTGAATTTCTATCGATTTTTCAGGTGTGAACAAATGATAACTACCGTTGATGTGCGATTGAAAACGAACGCCATCTTCTGTAATTTTATTCGAACCGGATAAAGAATACACTTGATATCCGCCGCTATCGGTCAAAATCGGCTTATCCCAGTTGATAAATTGATGCAATCCACCCGCAACTTCTATTATTTCCATTCCTGGACGCAGATACAAATGGTAGGTATTTCCAAGAATAATTTGAGCATTTACCTCATCTTTCAACTCTTGTTGATGCACTCCCTTAACCGTTCCAGCCGTGCCAACGGGCATAAAAATGGGTGTTTCAATCTTTCCGTGATCAGTATTTATAACGCCAGCACGTGCTTTGCTTTTGGAATCTGTATGTTCTAACTCGAAGTGCATAAAATGTTGAAAAATAAACGCTGCAAAGATATTTATATTTGCCGACAACCCCCATCTTTGCCGAAAGGATTACAATCAATGTATTTTTCCCAAGAACAACTTTTTTGGTTCACAATAATTTTATTGACTTTGTTCGGCGTCTCCGCGCTAATTCAATTGTATTTTACGATTTGGATCCACGGGTCTATATTGAAGAAAAAGAAAAGTGAAGATTTGGTTTCCTTGCCTCCAGTTTCCATTATTATCGCTGCAAGAAACGAAGCATCAAATTTGACCAAAAACTTGGAAACAATCCTTACCCAAGATTATCCCAGTTTTGAAGTGGTCGTGATCAATCATCAGTCCATCGACGATTCGAAATATTTACTGCACGCCTACAAACAGCGTTTTCCTAATTTGAAAGTCATTGAATTGGAAAAAAACCATCACCAAAAGGTTGGAAAAAAACTACCGTTGTCGATTGGAATCAAGGGAGCGACACACGAACATTTGATGTTCACCGATGCTGATTGTTTACCCAGTTCTAATCAATGGCTGAAAAACATGGCGGGCGCATTCACCCCAAAAAGCGAAATCGTAATTGGTTACGGTCCTTATAAAAAGACAAAAGGAATTTTAAATTCCATCATCCGTTTTGACACGGCGTGGATTGCCATGAATTATTTAGGTTCTGCTCTTCGCGGCAAGCCATATATGGGCGTTGGCCGAAATATGGGTTACACAAAAACGGTGTATAATCGGGTGGGTGGATTCAAATCGCACTACGCCGTTCTTTCTGGTGACGATGATTTGTTCATCCAAAGTGCGGCCAAAAAGAAGAACTATTCCATCTCCATTGAGCCAGAAACATTTTGTTATTCACAGGCAAAAGAGACATGGGAAGATTGGATTGCCCAAAAACAAAGACATTACTCCGCGAGTAAGCATTACAAGGTTTTCAAAAAATGGATGTTAGGAATCTATCCTATCAGCCTGTTAATACTGCTCCTTTCTTTCGTTTCTTTGTTATTCAACGGGCAATATCGTTGGTGGTGCGTTGGAGTATTCGCCCTCGTTTTTGTTCTAAAATGGATGGTTCAAAGCTTGATATTCAAAAAATTAAACGAGAAGAAGTTCGTTCTTTTTCTTCCCTTTTTGGAAATTGGATATTTTATGCTTTTGCCCTATCTATTTTACCTTACAGGAAGAAATAGAAAAGGATCATGGAAGTAAACGGGAATTTTTCGAAGAAGGCGACAGAAGATTTGGTGTTGGTAGCCAAAGCACAAAAAGGTGACCAACATGCGTATTCATTGCTTTTGGAGCGTTACCGCGAATCGGTGTATTATACCATGTTGAAAATGGTGAAAAATCCGGATGATGCCGACGACTTAACCATCGAAGCCTTTGGAAAAGCTTTTAATCGCATCGGGCAATACTCTCCTAACTTCGCCTTTTCAACTTGGTTGTTCAAAATAGCTTCCAACAACTGTATCGATTTCATCCGCAAGAAAAGAATTAAAGTCACATCCATGGACTCAGGAATTTCAACTTCCGACGGCTCAATAATGTACATCGAAGCAGAATCCAATACGCTTGATCCATCGGAACACATGATGAAAAAGCAAAAGGTAAATGCTATGCGTGAAGTGGTCAGCAAATTAAAACCGCGTTACCGTCAATTGATCGAATTGCGTTATTTCCAAGAGTTGAGCTACGAAGAAATTGCCAACGAATTAGATTTACCATTGGGAACCGTGAAAGCACAATTGTTCCGTGCACGCGATTTTCTATCGAACATGATGGAAGACAAGAAACACACCTTATAAATCATGAAGGAGAACGTTTCTCTTATCTACACCCATTTTCCGGATCTCACCGATATCCAAAAACAGCAATTCGCCGATTTGTTCGATTTATACCAATTGTGGAACAGTCAAATCAACGTGATTTCGAGAAAAGATACTGAACATTTTTACGAGCGTCATGTCCTTCATTCCCTCGGAATCGCTAAAGTTCAACCCTTCAAACCGGGCGCTATGGTTTTGGATATTGGAACCGGTGGCGGATTTCCAGGTATTCCTTTGGCAGTACTTTTTCCTGAAACGAAATTCACTTTAGTCGACTCCATTGGTAAGAAAATAAAAGTGGTGAATGAAGTAGCGGAAGCTTTAGGCTTAGAAAACGTAAAAACAATCAACGATAGAGCAGAAAACATACTCGTCAGTTACGATTTCATCATTTCTAGAGCCGTAACCAAGATGCCCGACTTTTTGAAATGGGTGAAAAACAAGAACAAAAAGAAGAATCAGCACGAATTAAAAAACGGCATTCTCTATCTAAAAGGCGGCGATTTGAAAGAAGAAATGTCGACCGTAAAACAGAAAAAAAGGTACTACAATTTACACGATCACTTTCCAACAGACTTTTTTGAGACGAAGATGGTGGTGCACGTAGAGGCGTAAGCGGGAATTATTTAACATGAAGAAATTAAGTTCATTTAGTTTTTGGTGTTTTACTTAATGGTCTTCATTCCTTAACACTTGTACATAGTCCATCTTAATGTTAAATTCACGATTCAAGTAGTCATTGATGATCCACTTCAGAACATGATGTAAGTCATACTTATTTTGTTCATCTTTCCGTAACTATAACAGGCAGCGAGTTTTAAATCAGAGGTTTATAAAGCTCGTACCTACATAACTAATTTTTAAAACAATAATTATGAAAAGAGTTATTGAACTAATCGAGATAGAATACCAACGAAAATAACTCCTAACTTTACACAACCATTCATCTACTCCACCGTTTTAAAATACAAGACCAACTTACTTTTTAACGTTAAAAGCCTTATTTTAGAGGCACAAACACAACTAAAATGGCATCTCTCACCCCTATTACAGGAACTCTTGGAGTTCAAAATGCTGCCCATTTGTTACGTCGAGCGACTTTTGGTCCTCGGCTGCAAGACATTCAAGCCTTTTCTAATTTGACAGCAGCGGCTGCTTTTAACCAACTGATACAGCCACAACTTCCGCCCAATTTACCCATTGATTTTTTGACGGGAACGGATTGGGTAAGTCCAAATGTACCGCACCCAAATCATGGTGGAGATACGATAAGTGAGTTTACAAGCGGTTGGTGGATGGAAAATATGCGTGCTTCAGGTCCGAACCTAACCGAACGGATGGTCTGGTTTTATCACACACATATTCCCTTGATTATTTCAAGAGTAGAAAACAAAGAACAGTTTTCCTTAGATTACTTGCGACTCTTGCGTTTTTATGCATTAGGCGATTACAAAGCTCTGGCAAAAGCCATTTGCATTGATAATTCCATGTTGATTCATTTGGACGGTAATCAAAACGTGAAAGGCAATCCTCAGGAAAATTTTGGACGTGAATTTTTAGAGCTTTTCACAGTGGGAAAAGGTTCACAAGTGGGACCTACAGATTATACCAATTTTACAGAAACCGATGTCAAAGCGCTTACAAAAGTTCTGACTGGTTGGGGTACCGATACCAGCTACCAAACAATAGATCCCATAACGAATATTCCAACGGGAAAAGTGAAAGGCAACGGCACTATGTCTTCGCAACATGATGTGACCAACAAGCAATTTACGGCAGCATTCAACAATACGCTCATACAAACGACTGGAGTATTAGGAACGAATACCACCGTTCAAGGTGTATACCAAGAATTGGATGACTTGATTGATATGATTTTCAATTCACCCCATACAGCTAAAAATATTTGCCGAAGAATATATCGTGAGTTTGTCTATTTCGACATTACTCCGGAAATTGAAACAGATATAATCGGTCCGCTCGCAGCAACTTTGGAGCAGAACAATTTTCAAATTACTTCCGTTTTACAAGTGCTTTTTGCCAGCGAACATTTTTACGATGTCGATTCTGCGCCAACGAACGATAATAATATCGGAGCAATTATCAAATCGCCACTTGATTTGATAATAGGTTCCATTCGCTTGTTTGATTTGGATGTTCCGGACCAAACAACGGATTTAGAAAATAACTATACCTTATATAGCAAACTTATAAATCAATTGGATTCACAAGGCTTACCCTTTTTTGAGCCGTATGATGTTGCCGGTTATGATGCTTATTTTCAAGTACCCGATTTTCAACGGTACTGGATTTCATCCAATTATCTGGCCAACCGATACAAATTTGCTGAATACTTAATTGATGGTTTCACAAACGGTAATAGTGCGGTATTATTAAAATTAGACTTTGTTTTATTCGTAAAAGACAACTGCACAAATCCTGGTGACTCCTTAAGTCTGATGCAAGAATTGGTCTCCTGGATGATTCCAATACAATTAACACCTGAACGCTTCAATTATTTCAAGGATACTATTTTATTAGATAACCTTTCGGCAAATAATTGGACAGTAGAATGGATTACCTACATCAATACGAATGACGATACCAATGTACGTGTTCAATTGGAGAACCTAGCCTTAGCAATGATGCAATCGCCTGAATATCAACTCTATTAAGCTTTAATATTATGGACAGAAGAGACTTTGCACGAATATCAGCCCTATTGGGTTCCGGCATGTTACTAAAACTCAACGGAGTTCCACTCTATGCGGCTGAAAAAGATGGTTTTTTGAAAGATATTGCCATGAAAAGTTTGAACGATCGCGTGTTGATTCTAGTAGAATTACACGGTGGAAACGACGGACTAAACATGGTTATTCCGATAGATCAATATGGGAATTATTACAATTTAAGACCGAATATCGCCATTCCACAAACGGGATCTCGTCAATATATTCCTTTGGATATGACGCAGCCCGACAATAAAAAAGTGGGTTTACACCCAGATATGACGGGAGCGAAAGTAATGTACGACAATGGTCACTTGGCTGTTATCCAAAATGTTTCCTATGCCAATAGCAATGGGTCACATTTCCGAAGCCGAGATATTTGGCACATGGGAGTTGATTATGACCAATACGAAAGT
>ERZ1048068.353-NODE-353-length-42761-cov-16.225729_pt1 | contig 42761 bp, 28 predicted proteins | sample MGYA00383098_ERZ1048068 | MGnify/ENA primary metagenome ERZ1048068 (study PRJEB29581, sample SAMEA5548368) | metagenome | biome: marine; feature: coastal; material: water | depth 1 m | study: Short-term variability in the microbial, nano- and picoplankton...
ATGGCGCTATTTTCCATGCTTCTATACGGTGCATGGCAGTTGGCTATGGGTATCTTTTTGATTTTTTGGCGACGCAGGCAACCGGTCTAGGCTGCGGCTCAGTCAATAAATTGATCTGTTAAATGCAGACTCCGTTTAATTAGCCCCGGTTACCAGGGTCTAATTAAACAGGGTGATATATAGCATTACTCGACGACTTCAAAACTTGTTTCATTTTCTTCATCGGCAGAATGTCTGGCGATCCAGAGTTTAAATCGACCCGGTTCTACTGTATTTTCCATCGCCTGATTATGGAAATTCAACATACTGGCAGGCAACTCAAAGTTAATGGTCTTTTTCTCACCGGCACTAAGACTGATCCGCTCAAATGCTTTTAGCTCCTTTACGGGTCGGCTCACATCTGCGACTAGGTCCCGAACATAGAGTTGTACGATCTCCGTCGCTTTATGTGCGCCAGTATTTTCTATTTCAATGGAGGCATGGATACTACCCTCCAAACTGACCTCAGCCTTACTCAGTTTGAGATTAGCGTAATTAAACGTGGAATAGCTAAGACCATATCCAAATGGAAATTCTGGACTGTGCCCATAATCTAAATAGTTAGACGAGTTTCCAGGCTCATGCTGCCAGGTTAGGTTGGGATCAATTTTGTCGATTCTAGTGTAGTTGCTATCATTCGGAGGACGGCCCGTTGCCCTATGATTGTAGTACATAGGAATCTGACCATTAGACTTGGGCCATGTGATTGGCAGCTTTCCGGAAGGTACCTCTTCACCGTACAACACATCCACCAGCGCCGGCCCGGCCATGGTGCCTGGATGCCATGCCATCATCAGAGCATCGACATTCTCCAATACGTTCTCTAATGTATTGGGTCGACCAGACAGAATCACCAGCACAATCGGTTTATTAAGTTTTGATAATTCATTGAGTAGCTCAATTTGAGCGCCGGGAAAAGCAATATTGCCGCGGCTATGTCCCTCGCCGCTTAAGACAGCCTCCTCACCACCAAAGAATACAATCACATCTGAATTCTTGGCAATGGCAATCGCATTTTCGAATCCCTCTCTATCCTTACTGCGACTGTAGGCAAGACCGGGGGCATACTGCACATTTTCTTTTAGCTCGCCCAGATAGTTATCAAGGGCTGGCAACAATGTTCGAGAATCTTTTGCCTCGCCCTCATAAACCCAGGTGCCCATCTGTTGGTAGGGTACTTCAGCCATTGGACCAATGACTGCAATTTTTTGGTTTTTATTTAGTGGCAGGATCTTCTTGTCATTCTTTAGCAGCACAAACGATTGGCTGGCCGCTGCCTTGGCCGCCTCGAGATACTCTTCTTTTAAAAACTCTTCCTTGCCTCCGGCATAGTCATTTTCAAATAAGCCCATGGCAATTTTAGCTCTCAGCAAACGTCTTACCGCCGAGTCGATTTGACCTTCTTTCACCTCTTGGGTATCGACAAGTGTGGAGAGATTATCTCCCAACGCCCTGGAGTACATTTCAAAATCGAGTCCCGCATTGGTTGCCTTTTTAGCCGCCTCTTTGTCATCAGCGGCAAATCCATGCTCGAGCATTTCCATCACAGAGTTCCAATCACTCACCACGAACCCGGTAAACTCCCACTGATCCCGCAGAACATCGGTTAACAGATGCCGATCTGCTGTTGGGGGAACACCGTCTAAGGTACTGTAGGATGTCATAAGAGACACGGCACCCGCATCGATGGCCGCCTTGAAAGGGGGTAGATGATGATCATACATCTGACGCATAGGAATATAAGCGCTGTTGTAATCACGGCCACCCTCAGCGGCACCGTAACCGGCAAAGTGTTTGGCACAGGCAGCCAATGAGTCAGGGCTACTTAGGTCATCGCCCTGAAAGCCTTTGACCATTGCAGCTGCCAAAGTAGAGGTGAGAAAAACGTCCTCGCCCAATGTCTCTGCAACACGACCCCAGCGAGGATCCCTGCCAATATCAATCATCGGCGCGAAAGTCCAGCGAATGCCAGCAGATGTCGCCTCTTTAGCAGCCACCCGAGCACCCAGCTCAACCATCTGTGGATTCCATGTTGCAGCCTGACCAAGGGGAATGGGAAAAATGGTTTTATAACCATGAATAACATCATGGCCAAATATCAGCGGCACACCAAGGCGACTTTCCTCCATTGCAATTTTCTGTAATTTAGAAAATGCCTTGGGGTCAGACGGACTTCTGGGCACATTGAGAAAACCACCAATCTTGCCCTGCTTAATTTCAGCGCGAACCTGATCTAAATCTTTTTCTTTATATTCTAGCCAGTCACGCAGTGACATCTGGCCAATTTTTTCTTCAAGGGTCATAGCACTGAGAATACCATCAATACGCTTCTCTACGACCGGATCATAGTTGGACTCAACAAAAGACTCGGTACTCTGACTACTTTGAACATAAATTGAAAAACTGCTGGCCGCTAAAACTAAAAGCATCGAATAAATAATTTTTTGATTGAGATAATTTAGCATTAAAAGATCCTGTCGTTTTTTAATAGAGTGGTTCAAAGACTGAAAATAGATTTTTATCACAAAAAACGAATTTTCAAAGATCGGCAATCACAGCTTAGTGTCCCGAAAATACATAGTTAAATTTGACACCGAAGGTACGGGGCGCCATATAAGTCGCAACAAGGCCATGTTCAGTAATGACATTTCCCGAATCAATTTTTATATCCTCATCGGTGGCATTATTGAGAAACGCTGATACGATCCAATCCTGCGAGGCTGGCTTAAAGGTAAAACGCAGATCATACATCTGGTAGGCGCTCTGCATGCCCAAGCCAGAACCACCATTAGGCAGTCGATCGAAAATCCCGGCCGCTAATTTATCGCGATTATAAATATCTAGAAAATAACTGCCTGAGGCGCGAGCAGTTATTTGAGGGGTTAAAATTCCCCACTTATAGATAAAATCGTGACTGTAAGAGAGGGTAATTTTCCATTTCGGTACCCGAGGGGGGCGATTGCCGGAGAGTACAACCGGATCCTCTGAAGACAGAGAGCTGCTGGAGACAAAAGGGTTAAAAAGATTACCAAACAATGTATCTGGAATTTCAAACTGATCAAAAGAGGCGTCGGTCAACGCTGTACTGACCTGCAAACGATCGATATCTGTCAGGGCCCAATCCAGTTCTAACTCCAATCCATTGATGGTGGCTGCGGACGCATTGCGAACCACAGTGCTACCGCCAGTATCGGCGACGCCATCATTATTAATATCAAGTCGGTCCTCATTGGAGAACTGAAGATTGTTATAGTTGGCGCGAAACAGTGCCACATTGAGGCGCAAACTATCGTCTAGATACTGTGATTTAAACCCCATTTCAAAATTGGTCACGGTCTCAGGGGCAACATAGTTACCGGCATCCTGAATATGGCCAGACTTAAATCCAGTGGACAGAGAAGCAAAATACATCAGACGATCTGAGGGGCTTATTTCATAACTAATCAGCCCGGTAACATTTTCCCACATCACAGACAGGTCATTGACCTGCCGAATCCAGCAGGGCTCATCGCCAATACCCTCATTGGTGCCGTTGTCATGGTAATCATTGTTGTCAATGGCGCGCTGCGTAGCGGCATCGGCATAGATATCTTCTGCTATTGGCGCCCCGGGGCCAATTGAATCGGCCTCATTGTAGGGGCCCAGTTGCGATGTAACTCGGCAATTAACAGCGCGACCACCGCGATCAGATTTGGTATCTCTGGTGTGCCTTGCACCCAGTGTGAGTCGACTAATCTGATTGATGTCATAGGTTGCCTGGGCAAACACCCCCAGCGACTCAACCCGCCGATTTGGCTGAATGGCATAGGACACCGCTGCACCCTCATAATTGCTAATCCAGCTAGTTGCCCCTTCAGCGTAGCGCCCACCACCGGCATTTTGCTGATCCACTGCAAAGACAATTTGGTTGCGCTCACGAGAGTAAAAGCCACCCATCAACCAGCGCAAGCGCTCGCTGTCAGCATTCATAAGCTGCAGCTCATGTGACGAAAATTGGAAATCAGAACTGTGGGTGCGCTGCTGCTCAAAGCTGCTACTTCTGCCATTGTCAGCATCAACAATCTGCTCGCGCTTCATACGCGATCGCCCGTAGAGATAGCGCAATGTATATTGTGAGGCCTTGTAATCCAGCTGGGAGCGCAGTGTCTTGTTGCTAAGATCAAGAAAAGATGGGGAGTCAGACACTACCGCCCTGATACCCTTAGCCACCAAGGTGGGGTCTAACTGGGCAAGGCCAGTGCCCTTGTCGGAGTATGTCTCAACACTGGTTAAGGCGCTGAAATTATCGGTTGGCTGCCACAGTGAAGTAAGCCTCCAGCTCTGTTGATCGGCCATTTCTGGACCATCCTGACCGTAGTCTACGGCCTGATCATAGTCGGTCAACTCTTCTGCCGACTGCGGATACTGCGGCGCAAGGCCGAGATAGTTATCCAGCAGGTCAGTGTAGGAATCATGTTTTAACATGGCTCCGGCAACGCGCAAGCCAAAACTATCGCTGATGGGAACATCCATAGCACCGCGCACTTCGCGATGATTGTAGTTGCCCATGACGGTAGAAAAGTTGCCATCCAAAATATCTAATGACGGCTTCTGATTATAGATATTGATACTGCCAGAGGTTGAATTGCGACCGAGCAGGGTACCCTGGGGTCCGCGCAAAATCTCAATGCGGTCTATATCATAGAGTAACGCCGCCGCGGCCTGGGATCTGGGCGAGTAGATACCATCCACATGAATTGACACTGGCCCATCGGCAATTTCGGTAATATTGGTGGAGCCCACACCTCGCAACTGCACCAGTGTGGCTGACTGGGGTGCGGTGCTGGTCATCTCCAAGCCCGGCACTAAGTGAGTCAGGCCTCGTAAATCGGTAATACTGGCTGAGTCCAGTCGAATCTGGTCAAATGCGGTGACTGCGATTGGGGTTTTTTGCAGGTCCGACGCCCTACCCGTAGCGGTAACAATAATTTCTTGGAGAAGCGTATCCCCAGAGGAGTCTTCAGTATCGGACTTAGCAACAAAGATTGATATTGCTGTGTCATTGATAACTTTGTAGTCCAGCCCTGTGCCCTCAAGTAATAGGGTCAAGGCCTGTGATTTGGTTAAATCGCCTTTGATATCATTGGTTACATGGGGCCTGAGAATATCTGTAACACTGATAATATTGATATCCGCTTGCAGGGAATAGACAACTAGTCCGGAGTCTAGGGGCTGTGATGGAATATCGAATGCCACCTGAGCCTCATCTGGGTCGGCGACACTGGGCTGTATAAATCCAAAATTAAGGACGATAAAAACCGCAACCATCAGCAGGCTGGCCGGCAGTTTACTCCTCCTCAATTCATCCGATTTATTCATAATCAAATACTAATGGCGTGGTTATCCACACTCTTATATTTAAGGGACTGTGTATCGACAACTATATCTGCATGTTTAACAAACCGTATCTCTTATGCGACAAAAGATGCCTATCATGGGTTATTCCGTCCCTCTCTCTGTATCTACTCTGACTATTCTTCCTAATTGGAATCTTTAAACGCCCAAAGTGTTTCCATCTCTTCCAATGTCTTACCCTTGGTCTCAGGTACCAGTTTCCATACAAAAACCATGGCCACCACACAAAACGAGGCAAAGATAAAGTAGGGCAATGCGCCATTAAAACCCTCTTGGTTCAGTGCACTGTTATTAATCACTGGGAAACTATTGGCCACTAGGGCATTAAATAACCACTGTGCTGCTACGGCGATCGACATAGCAACACTGCGCACATTGTTGGGAAACATTTCCGAAAGCATGACCCAGACCACCGGCCCCATGGACATGGCAAATGACCCGATAAACAGCAGCACCGCAACAAGAGAAATAACGCCCATCTGTTGGGTATAGATAGTCAGACCCAAAATACTCAGACCAGCGAACATACCCATTGAGCCGATAATAAATAATGGCTTACGACCCCAGCTATCCACCATATAAATCGCCACAAAGGTAAAGATTAGGTTGACTGCGCCCAACCAAATTTGTTGTTTTAGTGCATCCTCTGGGCCATACCCCAACGCATTACTGAATATCTCAGCACCGTAATAGAGAATTGCATTGATGCCTGTAACCTGCTGGAAAATCGACAGCATAACCCCTAGAAAAAGGGCAAAACCGATGCCTTTGCCAAACAGCATAGCCATATTGACCGACGGTTTGTTGGCCAGAGATGCCTCGATATCAGCCAGCTCTGACGCAGCCTGTTGCTCGTTGGCAGTAATGCGGGCAAGCACCGCTTTAGCATCGTCGGTGCGACCTTTTAGTACCAGCCAGCGCGGGCTGTGAGGCACAGTCAATAACAGTAGTAAAAAAGCCACAGCTGGCAGCAGCTCAGACCAAAACATAAGGCGCCAGCCCTCATTGACATTGTGCTCGTGAATTTCTTCAATCACCTGTGCGGATAGCCCCTGTGTGTCGCCACCACCGATAAAATAAGTTGCGAGAAACACCACAAAGAAACCAATCACCACCGCGAGTTGGTAGTAGGACACCATGCGACCACGGTGTTGAGGTGGTGCAATCTCTGCGATATACATAGGTGCAGCCAGTGACGCCATACCCACACCCAGGCCACCGAGAATACGATAAATCACTAGCTGGTCTAGTGTGTCTGCAAACCCAGAGCCCCAGGCTGATACAGTAAAAAGAATGGCGGAGAGAATCAGTGTGTACTTTCTGCTGATCTGCTTGGTGAGGTAACCACCAACCAGGGCTCCCACCAGACAGCCGTACAGGGCGCTGCTCACAGCCCAACCCTGCTCCACAGCAGAGAAGTTAAAATATTCGGTAAAATACAGCTGGCTTCCGGCAATCACCCCGGTGTCATAACCAAATAACAAACCGCCCAATGCTGCGACAATGGTTATTTTCAAGATGGTGAGCTTGTCGCTAGTGCTGGAAGGTGCTGCGGTATTCATAATTCCCCTCTGGTGCTTTTATTATTATTTAGATATTGGTGTTAAATCTTTGGCGTTGGTGAGATGTTTCGAACAACATCCTATGCCTATGCCTAGGCATTGGGCAACCCTGTCAACCGCCCCTCTGTGCCCAACTAATTTTTTAGCAGGATAATATTGTCGGACACAACATGAACCTCGAGTGGCAGTGCCTCAGACAACATTTGAGGAAGCTGGCTAACCTGGTCCGTGCGCAAGGTCATACTTACCTTTACATCTGCCAAGTCGTCCGACTGTAAAACGATCTTGCCATCAAAGTAGCGCCCGGCGTCTGTCAGAACATCGATCACTGAGGTATCTGTATAGATTAATCGGCCTACACGCCAGGCGCCTAGATCCGCACTTAGCACAGAAGTCACAGACTCAAAGGCCTGATCACTGGCTTTAATGACTTTCTGTCCTGCGGTTAAAACAACATCCGGAAGAGATGGGGTCAACCTTTCGCCGGCACTGGATCCAAACACATTTACGATGCCTTCCAAGACAGCCACGCTGACATCGTCGCGAATTCTCTGCACATTAAACTGGGTGCCCACAACTTCAATGAATACATTGTTAACGCTGACAGCAAAGGGTTTTTGGCGGTCTTTAGCCACATTGAAAAAGGCTTCGCCGCTAATCAAGTTGACGGATCGTCCTGTATCAGAAATTCGAGTACTGATTTTAGACATGGCACCCAGTGTAATCTCACTGCTGTCGGCCAGAGTGATGGTTTTTATTTCGCCTATCTGGGTACTGTAGTGAGCTGTAATCGGTTCATTGGTGCCAGGGACCAGAAACACCCCAACCGCCACAACAATGGCAAAGCCCATTGCGTACTTTGGCGCCGTAATGAGGGACTTGACCATTGCGACAGGGGCCAATAAAAGCGCCTTTAACTTTTCGCTTAACTGGTCTGTGAAAGGCTCTACCGAGCGGCGCAGGGCCTCAGCATCAGCAGTGCCAGATAGATCGCCCAGGCTCTCCCAGACCGCTTCTATTTGATTATAAGCTTCTTGATGATCGGCATCCGCTGACAACCAGTCGCGCAACGCCAGGCGCTCTGCGGCGGACACATCTGCTGACTGCATTAGCGTAAACCACTCTGCCGCCTGCTTATTAATCTGATCTGGTAACTGCATAAATTTTTTGCTCATTTGGAATTCTGGCCCGCTTGGGCTTGCAACGCCTTATGACAATCTAAAAGCGCCTTAGTAACATGCTTGCGCACCACGGTTTCTGACAAACCAACTGTTCGGGCAATGTGAGCATAGCTCATTCCATCAAGCCGATTCATCATCAATAACTTCCTACGTTTTTTAGGCATACCCCAGAGTGCACTCACCACAAGCCCCAGCTGTCGCTTCCCATCATGTATGCGGTCTGGACTGAGTTCCTCCACCAGATTCGCATCTGCATCGACAACGGCCTGAACATATCTCTGGCGCACGCTCCCACGCCTTTTTTGGTCAATTGCAATATTATAACTAGTCTTATACAGCAGTGCCCTTGCGTTTTTAATGTCGCTGAAGTCCATTTCAATCACACGAGTAAAAGCCGCCTGCACAATATCCTGAGCCTCGTCATTGCTAACGTTTACTTTGTTAATGACGTAGCGACACAGTTCCGTACGATGACGAACATAGACATCATGCATCTCCAGCTTTTGGATATCAGATGTCATAACACTGTATCGACTGACAACAAATACTCACACATAAACAGCCTTTCCCCCCGAACGGCTAAAAATAATGAATAAGTTACTATACTAAGACGTTATACCCTAGTATTTCCGCCCTCTAAGATTCTCAAACTATCAGTCTTACTACATTGTGCAGCTGGCATCGCCCGGATTGCTAACAATACTGATAGAGCTCAGCTGTATCTGCACGGGTCCAGAGACTTTAAAGGCAACAGGTGCATTTACTTTTGTCATATCTGTCCCCTGCTCAGCGAAACAACTGAGTTTCAGGCGGCTGACCTGCCATCCCAGATTAAGCTTACTGCGCAGCCCCTCAGTAATATCCATATCACCAGCACAGCCATCACCACAGCCCACACCGAGCTTGGTAGTGCCCACCTGATCACCGATGACTTGATACTGGAACTCCAGCGCCATATCACCGTTGGATTCACGTGAAAGGTCAAGCGCTTCGCCTTCAATGGACAGTGCAGCAGCGCCTGAAAATGTAAATAAACGAGTATCTTCCTGACCCTTATAATCAAGGGGCGTCATCGCTGCGGCGCCAGTGGCGCTCATTGCCTTTGAATCCGTTATCTGCGTGGTACCGCCAGTATCGCGCATCACCAAACGCCAGGGCGAAACAGGCTCGCCAGCCTTAAACAGATTCTTGCCTTGGGCCTGGGCCATATCACCAAGCTGCGGATCTTCGGAGAGTGCTGCTACATCTCCTATGTCCGAATAGTTCAAGCCGTATCCATAGACAAACAGCGGGTTGTAGTCTTTGTCACCCAGATTAACCGCGGTTTGAACACCGGTTCTAGGCCAGGAAAAAGACAGCTTGCCGAGAAAGTCATGCTGAATCTCGCCACTGGCTTTACGCAATAAGACATCTGCAATACCGGCGCCCTCAGTGCCCGGCAACCATGCTGCAACAAAAGAATCGGCGGCGTTTATTTCCGGATTAATCCACATTGCCCGGCCGGAGAGAAAAATAGCGACCGTTGGAATACCTTGAGATTTATAGGTCTTTAGCAATGTTAAACCCTCCTCAGATGCAAAATCCACATGGGGCCGATCGCCTTGGAACTCTGCATAGGGGTCTTCGCCAAACACCACCACGGCCACATCGGGTTTTTCTTCGTATTGGCCATTGACGCTCAGTGTCGCCTGACCACCTGCGGCCCTAACTTGCTCTGCAATACCCGCAAAAATGGAGGTACCTTGAGGAAAATGCTCTTTAAGGTTGCCTGTACCCTGCCAGGAAAGCGTCCAACCACCGGATTGCTTGCCAATATTATCGGCACCGTCACCAGCCACTAAAATGTTTGCAGAGGGCGAAAGTGGCAGCAGTTGATCGTTATTTTTAATCAGTACAAGAGACTGACGCACAGCTTGCCTAGCCACGGCTTTATGCTCTGGCGCCGCCAGCAGGTCAAAGCGTCCTGCGTACTTGCGTGTAGAAGGCAAGCCCGCATCAAATAGCCCAGCGCGTATTTTGACCCGCAAAATACGACCGACAGCCTGATCTAGGCGGGCCATGGAAATCTCACCACTTTTTACTTGAGCCAATGTGTTGCCATAGAGCCCTCTCCAGCTATCCGGGGCCATAAACATATCGACACCGTTGTTAAAGGAGGCCGCACAAGAGATATTGGTACAGCCTGCGACCTGCCCATGACCGTTCCAGTCACCCACAACAAAGCCGTCAAATCCCATTTGGTCCACAAGTACATCGTCTAGCAGCTCTTTGTAGCCATGCATTTTACGACCATGCCAGCTATTAAATGAGGCCATTACCGATTGCACACCACTGCTAATAGCAATGGGATAGCCCGCGCCCTGTATATCGCGCAGCGCCTCTTCACTGGAGATGTTATCCCCCTGATCACGGCCGTCGACGGTACCACCATCACCAATAAAGTGCTTTGCCGTGGCAATCAGATGATCGCCGTCAAGAAAGGTGCCGTCGCTAATCTTTCCCTGAATGCCCTCTACAAGACGACCCGCGAAGGCTGCCACTATAGCCGGGTGTTCTGAGTAGCTTTCGTAGGTCCGCCCCCAGCGGTCGTCGCGCACTACTGCAATAGTGGGGGCAAAGGTCCAATCCAGACCAGTGACGAGTAATTCTTTGGCGGTAATGGTACCAATTTGGTGCATCAGATCTGCATTATTAGCTGCACCCAAACCGATATTGTGAGGGAAAATAGTCGCCCCAACGATATTGTTGTGGCCGTGAACAGCATCGGTCCCCCACAGTGCGGGGATAGCTGTTCTGCCATCACTTTTGTCGGTCGATGCCAGCCAAAATTCGTCAGCAAGGGCAACCCAGGCCCCAGGGGTTGTTCGATTGTCGCCACCGGGAGCAGAATTGCCGCCGTTAAGGATTGAGCCCAGGTGATATTGGCGAACCTCATCTGGGGTAACAGAGCCAATATCTGCTTGGATAACCTGCCCCACCTTCTCTTCTAGGGTCATTTTACTGACCAGCGCCTTAATGCGTTGCTCAGTATTCTCATCTCGCGCTACCGCTGAGGTTTGTTTGGGCCAGATCTCTGGATGAATGCGCGGGACTTCGCCAGCGTCCGCCCCAGTATGAACACTAGGGCTGTTATCTGTGTCGGTACCGGAATCGCATCCAGTCACAACCGCTAATAGTAACCCCGCCAAAAAAATCTTAGAAACACTCATCAACAAACCCCATTCGTCGATTTTTATACTATTCATTATTGAAATTCACTTATGATCAAGCTCAATACTATCCAGCTAAAAATCCTAAGCAATTCTGATACCTTAAGACGTTCTAGCCTAGACTAACCGACCCCTTTCATTTGCCACTTAGCCATCAAATTAGCCCGCTATAATTACCTATGTGCATCCCTCTAGAATTCATTTATGCTTTATAATTTAGCGCTAATGATCTTCCTAGTAATAGATTCGGTCACAAGGAATAGAAAATGTCCATTGATGAAAAATCAATTTATGCTCCCTGTGAAAACTTGACCTGTGACTATTTTAAAATAGGCGCTGATCAGCAGGAGTTGCTCTGTGTCGACGCCTATATGCAGGGCGTTGATAAACTGAGACAGCACGCCATTAGAAGTAATAACTTTGCTGTCGCCGACAGTTTTTATCCCGGCATCAGAATGAATATCTCTGACGCCTATATCGTCGAGCTAGTAAGAAATTTTCAGGGCATTCTGGGTGACTTTTTTAACCTCGACCTTCGCACCCTTAAAAAGGCCGCGTCAAAATACTCTATTGTCACCACTGCGCCAGAGGACCTTAAGCTGATGCAACGGATTCCACATTTTGACGCGCCCTCTAAAAACAGCTTGGCTGTTATACATTATCTGTGCGATGCGCCGGACTCAGGCACAGCTTTCTACCGTCATGACCAAACAGGTTACGAATATGTCGATGAAGATCGGTTTGAAAAATACGAGCGCAGCATAGTGCAGCGGTTTCAAAATCCTACGCTGCGTCCCAATGGTTATATGGGCGCCAATACTCAGGGTTATTCGGAGATTACCGCCTTTCCGGCGGTGTACAACAGGCTGTTAATGTACAGGGGCTCAAGCCTGCATTCGGGAATCATTGGGCCCAATTATAACTTCGACCCCAGCCCAGAGACCGGACGCCTGACCATCACCAGCTTTATTGAGTTCGCCTAGAATCAGGCGAATCTAAATCCCCTTAGCCACCGCGCACAAGGTTGAGTAGATCGCGATTTTTCGGCTGACTGGCCATCAACATTTCAGTCTTGCCAAGATTGTCACGCATCAGTCTGTCGACCAGTGCGCTGTCCTTATCCCAGGTACGGTAGCGGCCGCTATTAACCTGGGTGACAAAGCCCATACCATAGAGCACATACTGCACGCTGGCAGCAGAAAATAAATCAGCCCGATTGTTGCTGTCAGACGCCCAGGGAACCTGAGTGCGCCACAGCTCCAGAGAATCCCTTAAACTATCTGGAATGCTTTCTGGACGGCGATGATCGAGCCAATAGTCGAAATCAGTGCGCTCAGACAGCACATAATGAAGCTTTAGAAAATCAATAATATCAACCCAGTACTTGCCAATGATGTCATTGAAACGCTTGGCCACAACCGCCATGGCGGATCTGCTCTGGGGAAGGTTGTTGCTAATAAACTCTGCAGATTTTTCAATCAACACCAGTGCACTGGCCTCCAGAGGTTCGACAAAACCGGCGGAGACCCCCACAGCGACACAGTTTTTATACCAAAATGTTTCCCGGTGGCCCGGTTGAAAGGTAATTTTACGAGGACTGGGATGATCTTTTGACAGCGCTGGATCCGCGTCAAGATAGCGCAGCAACTCGCCCTCTGCCTTTTCTAGCGACACATGTTGACTGGAGAATACATGACCGATACCGCGCCTTGTTGGCAGTGCAATATCCCATATCCAACCACTGGATTGGGCGGTAGACTTTGTACAGGAGGCTATGGACGTATCTTCGTCAGCATGATTAACCTGCACAGCCAGCGCCGTATCATTAAACAAGCAATCCCGTTGGGAGACAAAGGGAACCTGATAGTGCTTGCCGATCAACAGAGCGGCAAAGCCGGTGCAGTCAACAAACAAATCACCCTCAATGGTCTCGCCGTTAGAGAGAAAAAGACCTGAGATATCACCATCCTCAGCACTTGATATCTGCTCCACATGGCCAATCTGATAATCCACTCCCAGCTTGTCAACACAGTGACTCTTTAGCAACTCAACGAATTTACCGGCATTGAGGTGATAGCCATAATTAAGGCCAAACGCGTACTCTGGAGTCTGGGCTGTTTTAGGCGCCAGTCTCAAATCACATACCTTGCCCTGAGGGCAAACAGCGTCTGCGAAATTAACACCACCACTGTTATTTAACCAGTGTGCCGCGAAATTCACGGAACCGTACCCAGCGGGAGGAACGAAGGGATGGTAGTAGGATTCTCCTGCGCCCTTTTGCCAATTAATAAACTGGGAGCCCTGCTTGAAACTGACATCGCAGGCACGCAAGAAATCGACTTCTGATATACCTATCTGCCGCAGCGTATCACGCATGGTGGGCCAGGTCCCTTCGCCTACGCCAAGATTGGCGACATCAGGAGATTCCAGCAGCACTACCTTGGTACCCTGCCCCGTTTTATCGAGGGGACTATGCCGCGCGGCAATAATACCGGCGGTCAACCAACCGGCACTGCCTCCACCTACTATTACTACTGTTTTAGTCATAACACTTTCACATAGATCAGGCGATCAATCCCCTTGGGGCGACGCGCAGTAATGGTCAATGAATTGTTGATGGGTTGGAAGTTTCTGAACAGTGCCATCAATCGAGGTCTTGAGTTTCCCCAGGGATTGTTCGAGGCCTTTTGTGCCTGTCAGCTTACCCGCACTGTGAAAGCTCTCTGGAGTAAGCCCCTGCCCCATCATGACCTGTATCCATGAATCGACTCGGAACAGTGCAACATCATCTGGCCACACATAAGCATTCTTTTTAAAGATCTCGAGTCGATGGGCAAGGGTATCCGGAATATCCATGGTGCGATAGGCATTCCAAAAATCACTGTCGGTGCGATTAGTTTGCTTGTAGTGCAAAATAACAAAATCTCTCACCGTTTCTATTTCGGTGCGTGTTTCTTGATTAAACCGTTCTGCCAAGGCTTCTTTAGACTCTCCAAAGGGGAACAGGCGAATAAGGCGGATAATAGCGGTCATTACCAAGTGGATACTCGTGGATTCCAGTGGTTCAATAAAACCACTGGCAAGCCCCAGAGCAACACAGTTTTTGCTCCAGGATTGCTGACGGCTTCCAGTGCGATATTTAAGGAATCTGGGCTCGGTAATCAAATCACCTGTCACATTATTCAATAGGGTTTGCTTTGCGTCTTCGTCGGACATAAAGCGGCTGCTGTAGACAATGCCGTTGCCGACTCGGCTCTGTAATGGAATTCGCCACTGCCAACCTGAAGGATGGGCGGTTGCGCGGGTATAAGGTAATGGCTCATCAATGGACTTTGTCTGCACAGCAATGGCTCTGTCTGAGAATAGCCAGTGGCTCCAGTCGTCAAATTCTACCCCGAGTGCGTCACCCAGTAGCAGTGATCGAAATCCAGTGCAGTCAATAAATAAATCACCCTCCAGAAGCTCTCCACTATTCAGTAATAACGCCTTTATTTCGCCGGACTGTGGATGTTTTTGAACCTCCTCAATCATTCCCTCTACCCGCCGCACTCCTGCATTCTCACTTTTCTTTCGCAGGTATTTTGCATAGCGCGTTGCATCGAGATGAAAGGCAAAGTTTAGTCTGGTACCGTCTATTTCAGTGGCGAACTTACCAGCCTTGGCCGCTTTTAATTCGAGGCAATAATCTTCCAGACTCCCACCAAAACCCTGGGCCTGTGCTTCCATCCAAAATTCATGGAACTCTGCCATCCAGGAGCGTTGACCGATTTCACCAAAGGAGTGAATATAGCTGTCGCCTATATTGCCCCAGTTATTAAACTCAATACCCAATTTAAAGGTGGCTTGGGTCTCGCGCATAAACTCCTGTTCATCAATATTCATAAGACGATGGAAATTTCGCATAGGTGGAATCGTGGCTTCACCTACACCTACGGTGCCAATGGCATCAGATTCAACTAAAGTGATATCCAACAAACTACCCAAACGAGTCGAAAGACCACAGGCCGCCATCCAGCCTGCTGTGCCGCCTCCTGCAATTACCACTTTCACCATTATTCAACGCCTCTAAAATTTTTATTTTTCGTTAGAACTAAACTCTGTGCATAGTATCAACGGTTAAGCTTGTTTTTTACCATGGCCCTCAGCCGCCTTGCCCCATCGTTATCCAGACTAGCCAATGCACCATGAACAGCAGCGGGCAAATGCTCGCGCGGAGTTTCCGCTGAGCCAAATACGTAATAATCAAACACTTCTCGCCAGGCTTTCTTTTCAGCATCGGGGCGATCTCTGAGGCCCATAATGGCATGTGTGACTACATCCATGGGGTTGCCCATGTAAGCTGGTGCGGTAAGCCACCAGAAATTAATCATAATATTAAAGGGCGACAACGCCTCAACCTGATGCCACCACATACTTGGATAATAAACGGCATCGCCAGGCTCTAAATCCACAATCACTGCAGCCTCTAATGCCTGACGAGCTCGGGGAAAGCGCTCAAAGTCTGGATCATTGAGATCTACCATCGTAACCACCTGACCGCCAGGAGTCGGCTCCAGAGGTCCAGGATACAGGTTGTGAATCTGCTCAGGCGGAAATAAAGTAAAGCGGCGCGCGCCTAGAACACAGCACGCCAGATTACTGGGCAAATCATAATGGGCTGCAGCAATTGACTCAGTACCCACCCAGACTTTGGAAATCGGCTGATTGTTAGCAAAAACCTCATGGTCAAACACGAGGTCATTGTGCTCACGCAGCCCAGGGAAGCACTGATCCAATGTTAACGAATTCATGTAGTAATAAGAGCGCTCAGGATCATCTTTGCTGTCACGAATTTGACTGAATACTTCACTGAGTTCGAGCTGTTTACTTTGGTGATTGAAACCAGTGCATTGCTCATTATAAAAAAATCGAGCATTTGTTTCAGGGTGCGCAATAAATACACCAACAGGCCTGCCACTTGATTTGCTCTGCAAGGCCTCCATAGCCCGATCGGGCGATATCTTACCTTCTTTAACAAGATCCCAGTCGGAAACTAGGCCGCGCAAAATAACCGGCTCATTGGCTTCGAATAGCTCATCAAAAGGAATCTTGTCTGGCCGAACACCTTCTAACACACGAATTTGTTTAGCTAAATTAGGCATAATGAAATAATCGTTTGTGGCATGCTTTTAGACAATTGCCGTCTTTTTATTTTTAAGCTTCAATAATTTATTAAAGTTCCCCAACGAAACGAGAGCAAAGTAAAGAAGACCTAAAATACCCTGCTGACTGAGTTTTTCCAAACTCTCGCCATCCAACCTAGAAAACTTCTCTTTGTTGATCGTGTAATAATCAGTCAAATTAACATTAGTAATACTGCTTAGCGCAACCTCTATGTTGACCGGCTCAAATAGACCCATCTCTTCGAGTGTTGTAAAGAAACTTTCGCCGATTCCATGACCTTGATGAATAACTTGGAGGGTTTTCATAATCATTTCCAGATAAGGCGTATCTCCGCCGTAGGCAAGGAAAAGAGGTTGGCCGTCTTCCGTTCCCACTCTGGGGTTATCCATGTCGATATGGATAACCGGTTCCTTAATGGTTTTTCCTTCGATTTCTCGATTCTGAAAACCGATCAAAAATGGGCCCCGTGCCAAAATGGCGGGGACATACTCACCCAACCAGCCCTGGTCACCCATAAATAAATTTTCACCTTTGTCTAGACCCAAAATCGCATGGGCCTGAAACGTACCTACAGCAGGATCCTTATAGAATAAAATGGGATATTCTTTTTGAAGATCGCCAAACTCGGAGGGAAATGCCAGCACTCGATTAACGTTATCGCCAAATTCAGCCTTGAAACTGGCATCAACTTTCAAATCTTTATGGTCAATATTATTTAGTAGTACTGTGTTACTCATGTGATCATCCAATTTTTATAGGTAGCTCAATTGTAATCGCGGGCTATCATTATACTAAGAATAAAGCCTCCGGCAGGAACTTCCCGGAGGCTTTATTAGTATTACTATTTACATCATTTTTTGTATCTACTGAATTCTCCCCGGAAGTCGCTATAACGACTTCCGGGGAGAACGCATGACACCTGCTAGAACGTATATCGTGCAGACAATACGTAGCGCGCATCAAGCTCTTGGACAAAGAATGTGGCGTTCTCGTTACGCCCATACTTACGCTGCCCTTCGCCAGTTATGTTTATCGCATCCAATGCCAGGGTAAAGCCGGAGTTAAACTCATAGCTTACGTTCATATCGATCTGCTCAACCGAGTCAACATACTCTGGATTACGAGTAGCTGCTGGACGATTTACACGATTCAAGAAATCATCGCGCCAGTTGTAAGCTAGACGAGCAGAAAGGCCATCCTTCTCATAGATTCCTACAATGTTCATGGTGTCACTCAAACCAGGCAGTGCAAACTGATCTTGATCAGGGTCTGATCCATCTTCATAGCCAATATCGCCCTCCACCATCGTGTAGTTAAACTGGTAGCCAAAACCCGTATCGCCAAAGAAGTGCTGAGATGCAATTTCAAAACCATATATTTCAGCATCTTTGGAGTTTGTTGGGCTTTTGAGTGCGAAAATCAGATCAGGATCGCCTTGTTCTGCAGTTACATTGTAAGAGCCAAACGTAGCATCAAACAACTCTTGGTCAGTTCCTGTTCCCTTAGCTGCTACATAGGCCTCAGCACCAGTATCCTGAGCATAATCACCAATATTCTGGAGAATAGCAGTCATGGTATGGAGAGTATCTTCAGTTTGAGCAATTCCAGCAGTCTCTAACTCAACAATCGCAGCCGCCATGAATGTGCTGTTAGATGCGGTTGGATCTTTTAGACCAAATAGCGCCTCGTTAGTCTGTTGAATGCCTACAAAGTTGGATACGTTTTTCTGGAAGTAACCCACGGAGAAGTAATTTGCGTCGCCATAGTAGTACTCGACAGACAAATCAAAGTTATTTGACTCTAGCGGATCCAGTCTTGCATTACCTTTGGAGGCAGTTGCCTGACCACCCAAATGAACTGCTCGTGCAGGCACATCCACTGACGTAGCCGTGTACATATCACTATAAACCGGACGTGCCAGAGTCTTACTGAATGATGCACGTGCCTTCAGGTTGTCCGTAACATCGACAGAAATATCCAAGCTAGGCAATAATGCGCTGTAAGTATAGGAGTCGCTCAGACCTTCCACCTCGGAACCCAGGGTGAATTTAAAGTCATTGTTAGATTCCCAAAGCAATGCATTAGGCACTGATTGCTGCGAAGTTGAGGTAACCTCAGTCTCTTCCCAGCGTAAACCTGCAACAACATCAATCGGCATTCCGCTCAAATCACCATTCATTTTTACCTGGGTGTAAAGAGAGACGGTGTCTTCTTCGACGAAATTATCGTCTTGACCAGAAATTGGCATATTGGCTGGATCAAGCTTTGGGCTGCCTTCAATAATCCGCCCGTAATCAGCTGTTGGGTTACCGTCTGCATCTTTCGATTTATTGAAAGATCTTGGGTAGATTGGAGCCAATGCATTTAACAACGTCAATGGATCGGTCTGCCAAGAGACAGAACCTAAGGCAATTGGATCCGACTCGCCAGCTGGCTGAGAAACACCGGCAACACCAGAACCACTATAGTCGAACTTGCTTAGGGTATTTACTTGCTCAACCAGGCCTTCTGGAATATCACCAGGGAAATCAACACCCCAGCCACCTAAGCTACTTGAGCCACTAACCTTAGTTTGACGCATCTCAGTGTTCATAAGACCCAAACCAAAGTCTACCTCGATATTATCAGAAACAGTAAAGGTACCATCAAATGAGAACTGGTCCAGTTTTGCGGTCTGATCAGAAGAGGCAAACTGTGTAACTTGCGAACCAACATCTGGCAGGTCAAAAACGCCATTTCCAAGACTCTGAGGAAGGGCACCTGTTGAACTGTCATTGTAGTAACTCTTCTTACTATCATCGACAGATACGATTGCTTGTGGAATTTCCTGACCATAATCAACTGCCTGCCAACCTGAAGCCGCTCCAGCGACATTCATACGCAGAACGTTATGTCCTAATGGACCGTTTCCACCGCTTTTTGCCTCAGATGATGCAAGGTCAAAACGAAGATTAAGCTTATCGCTGAGATTCCAGTCAAGGTTCAAGCCAAACGAATCAAGAGTATCTTTAGTTCCCATGTCTAGGTTCTGGAAGAAGAAATCCTTACCGCCACTGACGTCTTCTGCGAGGATAACAGGTGCAGCTACAACTGGGTCACCATCATACTCGACATGGTTAAAATCTCTACCGAACCAAATTCCGTCAATCAATGAAGTAGAATTCTGAATATTCTCTGCGTATGCAACATCAGCAGTGAAGGTCATTTCATCATTAGGGGCAAACTGGACAGTTAATAAACCATTTGTTCGCTCACGCTCATCTTCGTTAAAACCAAGGCCTAGATTAGTTGGAATATAAACCAACTGACCCTGGTTAGGTTCGTTAATCGGAACAGTACCAGCTTGGATACCGAGATTCTTATAAGTCTGCGCTTCTGCCGCTTCACTAGAAACATCCCATCTTTTCAACTCCCAGTTCTCAACACTGGCATGACGACTTCCAGAGTTACGCTCTTGGAAGCTACCGAAAAGAGAAATACCAAAGGTAGCATCATCGTTAGTCCAGCTATACAAACCGCTTACTTCGGGAGTGATCTCATCACCACTAGTATCATCAACAGCTTTGACGCCAATGCTAGCTTGGGAGCCTGCTGAATCTAGGGGTCTAATAGTTTGAACATTGATAGTTGCACCAATACCACCGGTGGCAACTCCTGCACGACCTGTTTTATAGACCTGAAGACCGCGAACACCCTCAGAAGCCAGGTTTGAAAAATCAAATGAACGACCGCTACCAGCAGCGCCCTGATCCAATGGGTTACCAGTAATGGTGCCAACATTAGCCGAAGGCATTTGACGACCATTAAGAGTTACCAGATTGAAATCACCGCCAAAACCACGAACAGTCACTTCAGAACCTTCACCATTTACACGGCTGATAGATACACCTGAAATACGCTGAAGCGACTCAGCTAGGTTAGTATCTGGAAATTTACCAATATCTTCCGCAGAAATTGCGTCAACAACACCGGACGCATCACGCTTTGTATCCATGGCTCTCTCAAGACTGCCGCGAATACCAGTAACAACAACCTCTTCGATCGAGGCCCCATCAGCTGCAGCCTGCCCTACTGAGAGTGTTCCAGCAGCGGCAAGAATGGCAACAGAAAGTTTTGACTTTCTAAACATATTATTTCCCCATAAGTAAAAAAATATAGTAGTTATTCATGTGCGGTTTTAACGCACAAAATAAGACGGGGTAGTGAAGCGTATCCGCCCCCCCTAGGAGTTAAAAAAATCTGTTCTAATCGATTTTAGATGCTGAGGCCTGATCTATTGCTGGGCTAACGCCCATAACGCCGCTGGCGTCACGGATATTAAAGGGACCTGAAATAAAAAAGGCCACCCTTGCGGATGGCCTTTGAATCTAAACAATAGCTGAGGTTTTACGGTAGCTTAGCTAGCGGAATAGATCTGCTCACAAATTTCAAAGTTGTCGCTTTCAAGCGAAACTATGTGCTGACCCACAGCAGCATAGTCATCCGCCCAAGAAGCGGTGCCGGCAAAATACTCATCAAACATAGCGCCATGTAATTCCGGCGTTGGTGTTATAGAGCGGAGCATTAAGATGTTTACGTCGTGGGTGCCACCACCAATAGGTAAAAACACACCATTTGTGAAACTGGGATGGCCACCCTCTTGCAGTGCTTTCTCTAAGTTCGACATGACCGCCACAAATGCAGGAACATGTTCTGGCGCTACCTTAACACTCTGCACTCGCTCATAACCTGGCGCGAGTTTAAATGGTTTTAGAGGCTTCCATGTAGTGGAATACTTGACCTCTCTCAGCTTTGAAATATTATTTTTCACAGTGCTAGGGTTATATTTTGTGGCGCCAACCATTGCGGCCTGGACACTCGAAAATCCAGTCCACATGCGCATTTGGCCCGGATAGTCTTGGCCAGACATGGTGACACAGTAGCCAGCGGCCGTAGCACCCATTGCCTCAAATGGCGACGGGTCTTTTTTCATGCTGGCTATATATCTGCCAATATCGGGCGCCGCCACCATAACCGTAGTGAACGAGCCCTCCATTGCAGCTTCTTGAGCATGGTCGTCAGCAAAAGCGATTGGAGTGAGTGCCAGAGGTATGGTTAATGACAAAATAAATGTGGCAATTTTTTTCATGTGAATTCCTCTCTTTCGTTATTGGTTTTGCAAAACGTACGAAAATTCAGCATTTACAAATGCGTTTTAATCATAAATACATAGATTGTGCAGTCAACCCCATTAAACTTGACTGGCCTTAATAGCCGGATAACTCGCTAGTGTCTGATCGGCAAGCTGTTGCGCATAACCATTGGCTTTAATCACATCACCCATCATTAGTAGCGCTGGTGATGGCAGTGGCATGGCTTTTAGGCGCTCGGCAATATCACTGATAGTCCCCAGCACCACCTGCTGATTATTTGACGTGCCCTGGGCCACAACCGCAAAGGGTTTATCGGCGGGACAGCCGCGCTGCAATAGTTGACTAGTGATCTCTGCAAGGTTTGAAAGCCCCATATAGAACACCACTGTGCTGTCTTTTTGTAATGCCAGATCCCAGTTAATGTACATCTGACCATTCTGTCGATGGCCGGTGATAAAAGTGACTGCATGGGCATGATCGCGATGGGTAAGGGGAATCTGTGTGGCGGCAGCACAACCAATCGCCGCGGTAATACCGGGCACAATGGAACATTCGACACCTTGCTTATCAAGGTGGTCTACCTCTTCACCCCCGCGGCCAAAGATAAAATTATCGCCACCTTTAAGACGCACTACATTTTTACCGCAGCGAGCCAGTACTGCCAATAGTTCGCAGATCTGCTCCTGGGGAAGGCTATGCTGATCTTTTTTCTTGCCCACATAGATCAAATCACAACGATCCTTGGCATAGTCCAATAGCTCCGGGTTGGCGAGCCGGTCATAGACAATGGCATCTGCCTCTTGCAGCAAGCGCATAGCTTTTACCGTAATTAACTCCGCATCTCCGGGCCCCGCTCCCACCAGATGCACCTGACCAAATAATGTTTTATCTACAGGCTTTAAGTTTGCGGTAGCAGGGTTAGTGGTTTTAACCAGTGTCAGAATATTGTTGTTCATCGGTTTTCCATGGTTGGTTGGCATTAGGCCAGACTGAGCTAAGCCAGACTAAGAGTTTGGGTAATAAGGTTATTGAGCTCGGGAATACAGGAGCCACAGTTGGTGCCGCACTGAAGTTGTCGACCCAGCTCTTGAGCTGAACAGGCGCCTCTTTCAATGGCATCGGTAATGGTTTTTTCACTGACTTTAAAACAGGAACAGACCTGCTTGCCCTGATCAGGTTTGGTACTACTAGCTATCAATGGCCAGTAGTTACCATCGACCTGTTCGACAAATAGCCTCTGCAGCCAGGCTCTGCCAGGAAGCTGACTTTTGTCGGAATGGGTAAAAATAGCCATTTCAATCTGTTGATCGCTGTAGCAGATAAAGCGCTCATCACTGGCTGATCCATCAGCATAGTGTTCATAGGCTTGCGCAGGGCCCTGATCAATTAAACGCTTTAGGGCAATAAAGTCCTGCCAGTTAAAATTCGCCGACACAGCAACCTGGTACAGATAACCCTGGTTATTATCCAGCGGTGATAGGCTCCAGTTTATAAATGGCTCACAATTGAGCTTGTTACGACTGACCAATACCGCCCAACAGGGGACATCAATCTTGGCAATAATAGCTGGGGTAAATTTAAATTCTGGCTGCCCAGAGATCCCATCAACAATCGGAGCGACCAAACTATCGACACGAGCACTTTTGGCAAATTGGTTATTCCAGTGGATCGGAATAAATATCTGATTGGGTTTTAGGCCTATCTCCAACACAACGCATAGCTCTAGATCGCCCTGGGCTGTAGTGACTCTGGCGAGATCATCCTCTTTCAGGTTATAGGCCAGTGCGGTATCTGGATGAATAGCCACAAAAGGCTGTTCAATATGATCCAACAATCTGGCGGCGCGACCGGTGCGGGTCATGGTGTGCCACTGATCGCGAATACGGCCGCTATTTAGAGCCAGGGGAAACTTGTCGCTGAGGCTCTGCCTAGGTAACTCAGCTGCACTGCTAATAAACTGTGCCTTGCCACTGGGAGTGGGAAACCGCCCGTCGATAAATAGGCGCTTGGTTCCGGTGGGACTCTCTGGGGTGACTGGCCATTGAATCGGCTCTAACTGATCGTACTCTGTTTCCGAGAGCGCACTCAGCGCACCTATATTAAAGAGTCTATTGCCGGTATTTTTAAATTTGGAAAGCGCAGCGTGCTCAACAAAAATATCTCTTGGGCTGCTGTAGGCAAAGCCCTCTTGGTAGCCCATGGCCTGAGCCACTTGGCACATTATCCACCAGTCATGGCGCGCTTCGCCCAAAGGCGTTAACAGGCTGCGCTGGCGTGAAATACGCCGCTCACTGTTGGTAACTGTGCCCTCTTTTTCGCCCCAGCCGGTGGCCGGCAATAAAATATTCGCCGTGGCTGTGGTATCTGTTTCGGCAATGCAATCAGACACAATCACGGTTTCACAGTTTTCCAGCGCAGCTTTGACAGTATCGGCATTGGGCATACTGACCACTGGGTTAGTGCCCATAATCCAAATAGCTTTAATGCGGCCATCGGCGACGGCATCAAATAGATCAACCGCTTTTAATCCCGGCTCACGGCTGGTGCTGTCAGTGCCCCAATACTCTGCCACTGTAGCAATATTTTCCGGGCTGTAATCCATATGCGCGGCCAACATATTGGCCAGACCTCCCACCTCGCGACCACCCATCGCATTGGGCTGACCAGTAATTGAGAACGGCCCAGCGCCAACCTTGCCTAGTTTTCCCGTGGCCAGATGGCAGTTGATAATGGCATTGCATTTATCGGTGCCAGTGGCTGATTGATTAATACCCTGGGAGTAAAAGGTGATAGCTTTTTCGGTCTTGGCAAACCATTGATAAAAGGTCGCGAGATCATCAAGATCAATATTGGCCTGCTCGGAAACATTGCTTAATGTTGCACTGGCACATTGATCCAGAGCGCTGGCAAAGCCTTCGGTACGCCGCTCAATATAGTCGAGGTCGGTAAGGCCATTAGCGGCTAAATAGTGCAGTAAGCCGCTAAAGATAAAATTATCTGAGCCCGGTGCAATAGCCAGATGTAAATCGGCCAGGTCACAGGTGGCTGTGCGCCGCGGGTCTATCACCACAATTTTAAGGTTGGGATTGGCCTTTTTGGCCTCGGCCATACGCCGATAGAGCACTGGATGGGTCCAGGCGGCATTGGAGCCGGTTAATACCAGTAGATCGCACTGCTCTAGATCTTCATAGTTACAGGGCACTGCATCACTGCCAAAAGCGCGCTTGTAACCAGCCACTGCCGAGGACATGCAGAGTCTTGAATTGGTATCCACATGGCCTGTGCCAATAAACCCTTTGGCCAGTTTATTGGCGACATAATAGTCTTCGGTCAGCAGTTGGCCGGAGAGATAAAAGGCAATAGCCTCCGGGCCATATTGGTCACGAACCTGACTGAGCCTATCGGCAACCGTTTGTATTGCTGTTGGCCAATCGGTCTGACGCCCCTCAATTTTAGGATGCATAAGACGACCAGCATCACCCATGGTCTCGTGCAGTGCAGAACCTTTGACACAGAGCTTACCAAAATTAGCCGGGTGCGAAACATCCCCGGACACAGCAATAATATTGTTGTTATCTACGCTCGCTTCTACACCACAGCCAACCCCACAGTAGGGGCAGGTGGTTTTTATTTGGCAGGCCTCAGTCATAAAACTTTACAGAGTCAGTACGACTTTATTGGCGGTCAGTTCGACCTTGTATACCGGCACACTCTGTTCGTCGTCTTCCAGACATTCGCCGGTCTGCAGGTCGAAATGCTGCTTGTACAGAGGCGAGGCCACAACCAGACGCTCATTGATATCACCGACCATACCGCGGGACAGCACATTGGCTTTACCGATGGGGTCCCAGTTGCCAATGGCATAGACCTGCGGCGTTTCCTTGGGCAGATAGAACAGCGCTATTTGCTGGCCCTCCACCATGGCGCAAATACCGGAGTTGGCAATAAGATCTTTTTGTTCACAAATAGTAGCTTGGCTCATAACTTTTCCTTAGGCACTCTCTTCCAGAAGTTGCAGGCGCTCTTCTTCTGTCGCTGGTCTTGGCTGTCCGCGCTCCTGCACAAAGATAATCTGATCATCTTCAGCATCGGCATTTACAAACTGCTGAAAACGCTTCATGCGCTCGGGGTTCTCAATAGTGGTTTTCCATTCACATTGATAGGTGCCCACAATATTGTCCATCTGGGCGTCGAGTTCGGCGGCGATCCCTAATGAATCTTCAATCACCACCTGCTGGAGATACTCCAAGCCCCCTTCCAGGTTGCTCATCCATACCGAGGTGCGCTGGAGTCGATCAGCGGTGCGCACATAGAACATCAAGAAGCGGTCGATATATTTGATCAGTGTTTCATCATCCAGATCTGTGGCAAACAGCTCGCCGTGGCGAGGCTTCATGCCGCCGTTGCCACCGACAAATAGGTTCCAACCGTTTTCTGTGGCGATAACGCCAAAGTCTTTGGATTGGGCCTCGGCACATTCTCTGGTACAACCAGATACTGCGGATTTAAATTTGTGCGGCGCGCGCAAACCTTTGTAGCGGTTCTCTATATAGAGAGCCATAGCCACACTGTCTTGCACACCGTATCTACACCAGGTGCTACCGACACAGGATTTCACCGTGCGCAAGGCCTTGCCATAGGCATGGCCAGTTTCAAAACCAGCCTCGACTAGCTCTTTCCAGATGGCAGGCAGGTGCTGAACTCGCGCACCAAATAAATCAATGCGCTGACCGCCGGTAATCTTGGTGTAGAGATTATATTTCTTGGCTACCTCACCCAATACAATCAGCTTGTCAGGGGTGATCTCACCCCCGGCAACCCGGGGCACTACGGAGTAGGTACCGTTCTTTTGCATATTGGCTAAGAAAGTGTCATTGGTATCCTGCAAGCCCACATGCTTTTCATCCAGCACATAGTCATTCCACAGCGAGGCTAAAATAGAGCCCGCCGCCGGTTTACAGATATCACAGCCGCGGCCCTTGCCATGTTTTTCAAGGAGCTCATCAAAGGTCTTAATACTGCCCACTTTAATAAGGTGAAATAATTCCTGACGAGTATAGGCAAAGTGCTCGCAGATGGACTTATCCACTTCCAATCCACGTGCCGACATTTCATCATCGACAATATTTTTAAGTAACGCGGCACAGCCACCGCAGCCGGTGCTAGCTTTGGTTTCAGATTTAATATCACCGAGGGCATAGAAGCCGGCATCGAGAGCATCAACAATGTCCCCTTTAGTAACATTGTGACAGGAGCAAATGGTGGCTGTGGCCGGCAGCGCAGCGGCACCGAGAGTGGGGGCATCGCCAACATTGTAAGGAAGAATTAAAGTCTCCGGATCCGCCGGCAGATCAATCCCATTTAAGAAATACTGCAGCAAGGTATCGTAGTCTGAACAGTCACCCACCAGTACAGCCCCGAGTAGTTTTTTACCATCGGCACTGACAATCAGCCGCTTGTAAACTTCGATGCGCTCATCACTAAAGGTATAGGCAATAGCGCCCTCTTCTCGGCCATGGGCATCACCAATAGAGCCCACATCAACACCTAGCAACTTCAACTTGGTGCTCATATCTGCGCCTTGAAATGACTGCGGTTGATTGCCCAACTGACTAACTGCCGCTTCGGCCATACGGTAGCCGGGGGCAACTAGTCCAAAGATACGGCCGCCAAATAGTGCGCATTCACCAATGGCAAAAATATCTGAGTCGCTGGTTTTGCAGTGGTAATCAATGTCAATACCACCGCGCTCGCCAACCACTAATCCACAGTCACGAGCTAGCTGATCATAGGGGCGAATACCCGCACTAAAGACAATCATATCGGTGGCTAGAGAACCCCCATCGGCAAATTTCATCAGCAGCCGTGCGTCGCCATCATCGCTGGCTTCAATCACCTCGGTCGCTTTACTGGTATGAACTTTCACACCCAGAGCCTCGATCTTTCGGCGCAACATACCACTGCCACCCGCATCTAACTGCACACCCATAAGCCCCGGAGCAAATTCCACCACATGGGTTTCAAGGCCAAGATTCTGAACCGCATTGGCAGCCTCCAGCCCCAGCAAACCACCGCCCACAACGACGCCGACTTTTGCACCCTCTGCCTGCGCCTTGATATTACCCAAATCATCAATAGTGCGGTAAACCACACAGGGATCCTTATCATTGCCGGGCACCGGTGGCACAAAGGGATAGGAGCCAGTAGCCAGCACTAATTTGTCGTAGGCAAAGCTACGGCCAGTTTCGGTAATTACAGTTTTATTGTCTCGATCGATCTGCACAACCGGGTCACCAAAGTGCGCATCAATACCAATCTCGACATAATGCTCTCTGGTGGTAAGGGCCAACTCTTCCGGCGTGCGACCAGCAAAATATTCAGATAGATGAACTCGGTCATAGGCCGGGCGAGTTTCGCCGCCAATCACGGTAATCTTGGCTCCAACAGATGAGGCTACTAGCTGTTCAATATAATGGTGGCCGACCATGCCGTTTCCGACTACAACAACGTTTAACATTTTGGGGTTTCCTTAAATAACATTTATTTTTATGCGGCTTGGGATTTTTTAGTAGCAGGATTTTTATGCTTCTCATAGAGAAAGCGCAGAACCTGTTGGCGATAATTATTAAAATTCGGATCATCGGCGAGGACCACGCGGTCCCTTGGGCGGGGCAAATCAACGCACAAAATTTCACCTATAGAAGCCGCCGGACCATTAGTCATCATGACAATTCGATCGGATAGCAACACCGCTTCGTCCACATCATGGGTGATCATAATTACCGTGTTACCCAGCTGCTGCTGGATATCCATTAGAGAATCTTGCAGATGGGCGCGGGTCAGGGCATCCAGTGCTCCAAAGGGTTCGTCCATTAATAAAACCTTGGGCTGCATAGCCAGACAGCGGGCGATACCCACTCGCTGTTTCATGCCACCCGAGAGTTCACTGGGCAACTTATGCAGGGCATGATCCATATGAACCAGCGATAGATTGTGTTCAATCCAGTCACGTATTTCGGCTTTAGTTTTGCTTGCCTTAAAAACACATTTCACCGCTAACTCGACATTTTGATAGACCGTGAGCCAAGGCAAGAGCGCGTGATTTTGAAACACTACCGCGCGATCGGGCCCCGGTTCAGCCACTTCGCGGCCTTCCAAAATCACGCCGCCTTCTGTGGCCTCATAGAGGCCGGCGACAATATTCAGCACAGTGGACTTACCGCAACCAGAATGGCCAATCAGCGAGATAAACTCGCCCTTGGCAATCGTCAAATTCACATTCTGCAGTGCTCGGAACGGTTCGCCCTCAGTGGGAAATTCGATACCTACTTGGCTAATTTCTAAATAATTATTTTTCATCGTCGAGTCCGTCCTATTATCTAAGTATTGCTTGCTTGTCCCATGACACGCGCTTCTGCACGGCCAGCATCAAGCTATCTAAAATAAATCCAATCACACCAATAACCAGTACTGCAGCCATAATGCGACCCAAAGAATTGGAAGAGCCATTTTGAAATTCGTCCCAAATAAATTTTCCAAGCCCCGGATTCTGGGCCAGCATCTCGGCGGCAATTAACACCATCCAGCCAGTCGCCAGCGAGAGGCGCAGCCCGGTAAAAATCATCGGTATAGCTGAGGGGATAACAATTTTGCGAATATGCACAGCGGTACTTAGCTGCAACACTCGGCTGACATTAATCAAATCACGGTCAATACTAGCCACACCAACAATGGTGTTAACCACGGTTGGCCACAGACAACACAGCGCTACCGTAAATGCTGAAGTTAAAAATGCTTTTTCAAAAAATGGATCATCGCTGACATAGAGTGCGGACACCACCATGGTCACCAGCGGCAACCAGGCCAGAGGCGAGACAGGTTTAAAGGTTTGAATAATGGGGTTAACACACCGATAGACCGATTCGCTAAGCCCACAAATAATACCCAGAGGTACGGCAACTAAAGTCGCAACCATAAAGCCAAAGGCGACTGTGAGTAGGCTGGTGCCTATCTGATCAACAAAGGTTGCCTTGCCCGTATATGCACGAATCTTAACCACTGCATCGGGATTTTTAGCCAGCTTTTTGGTATTGCGCTGTTCTTGGCGCTCATAGAATGAGGCCTCCTTACTGCGTTCCCGTTGATGCTCTGCGATCAGAGTATTGGACTGTTCCCAGACTTGATTTGGGCCAGGAAATTGACCAAGTGACGTAATAATATTGTTAGCCACCAGTTGCCAAAGCAATAAAAAAACTAAAATTCCGAATCCCGGTAGGACCAGTTTTTTAATTGTTTTATCGAATACCAGGCGCAGATTTGTAAAGGTTAGCATTTCAGCGCACTGAATAATTTTGGACATGACGGGTATTGCTCTCATTTGCTCTTTCCTTGATTTTTAAAACGACTGACTCCGAAGAGCCAGCCGGGTCTTTCATGGGAATAATCACGAACTATCGCTACTTAAAGTACTTCGTCTTTTAAGCCAATCGGAAATTTCTCGAGATACGCATTAGGCTTGGAACCGTCATATACGATATTGTCGATAAAGTGCTTTTGCGGTGCTCTAAATCCAGACTCCGTGCTAAAGGCGGGGAAGTCTGCCGGACTGACCAACTCTTCTTCGATTAACTCTTTCGCCGCAATCTCATAGATATCTGGGCGGTACACAGATTTAGCAACATCGAAGTACCAGTCATCTGATTTAGGCTCGGATATCTGCCCCCAACGACGCATCTGGGTCAGGTACCAAACTGCATCCGAGTAGTAGGGAAAGGTTGCGTTGTAGCGGAAGAAGACATTAAAGTCAGGCACTGCACGCTTATCACCTTTTTCATATTCAAAGGTACCAGTCATGCTATTGGCGATGACATCGTAATCTGCACCCACATATTCACTGCGCGACAGAATCTCCACTGCTGCAGGGCGGTTGGCATTGTCATTCTCATCCAACCACTTGGCAGCACGAATCAGCGCCTTAACAACGCGAGCTGTGGTGTTGGGATATTTTTCAGTGAACTCTTTGGTCATACCAAAAACTTTTTCTGGATTATTCTTCCAGATTTCATAATCAGTTATGACAGGAACACCAATACCTTTAAAGACAGCCTGCTGGTTCCAGGGCTCACCTACGCAGTAACCATAAATGGTGCCTGCCTCAAGCGTCGATGGCATCTGTGGGGGCGGTGTAACAGAGAGAAGTGCCTGTGCATCCAGAGTACCACTGGTATCACCTTTGTGCGGTGCGTAGAAGCCGGGGTGAATATCACCGGCAGCCAGCCAGTAGCGCAATTCATAGTTGTGGGTAGACACAGGAAATACCATGCCCATTTTGAAAGGCTTACCCTCGTCGGCAAAGCTATCAACAACAGGCTTTAGGGCATCTGCTTTTATTGGATGAACTGGCTTGCCATCTTCATGAGGGATGTTTTTCTTCATTTCTGCCCAAATATCGTTTGAGACAGTAATCCCATTGCCATTTAGATCCATACTAAAAGGGGTAACAATATGGGCCTTGGTGCCATACCCAATAGTCGCAGCCAGAGGCTGGCCCGCTAGCATATGAGCGCCATCAAGCTTGCCATCGATAACGCCATCGAGCAGTACTTTCCAGTTGGCCTGAGCTTCGATGGTGACGTATAGGCCCTCGTCTTCGAAGTAACCGTTTTCGTAGGCGACTGCGATTGGCGCCATATCGGTTAGCTTGATAAAGCCAAATTTAAGTTCGTCTTTTTCCGGTTCTCCCAATTCGGCCTGGGCGCAAAATGCACTGGCTAATAGAGTAATAGCGCTGATAGATTTGGTAAAAACACGGACCACAGAGTTAACACTGTGATGTGCGGTGGTGATGGAATTCATAAAAGGTCTACCTCGTAGGTGTGGTGTAAAAAAGAGCCAAAAAAAAGCCCACCTGCAGGGTTTTGGTGAAAACCCCGAGGTGGGCATCGTTACCCTGCTGCTCCCATTGCCTCTGAAAGATCAGCACTCTACCTATGCCTATTCAAGATATATGCCAAGTTTTTACAGTCGCTAAAAATCAGCCAATTTCGCCCTATTTCGTCGATAGTGGTTTGAAAAAACAAGATATCGGTGAACAGCTAAAAGTTAGCCCATATCCGGCCTAAATCAGCGCGCACCTATGTGGTGCGAAAACACCAGCCGTTATTGAGGGGTTTGCACAGTAGTTGGGCTTTTTGTTATGTGCGGATTAGCCGCGATAGTCTGTGTTGGGACAATCTATATTTAACAGCTGTGCGGCTTCGCGATATAAATCAGTGCGGTAACAGCGCTGCACCAGTGAGCGGGTTTTTTCGGCATCGATCTGCTTACCCAGCAAAGGCGTGAATTGCTTGATCATAGATTCGGCATCAGAACGCCAGGGAAATCCGGCATTGAGATTATTGAAGACATGGAAGTTAATCTGTTCAGAGCGATCATGTGCACGCTGATGAAATAACTGTCCAGTGAGAGATGGACGAAGATATTCAACAGGGAGATCAAGATAGGCAGGCTGCGAGAGAATTTCAATAGCCTGCTCACGATTGTTCATATCGGCCATCCAACGGCATGCTTCCATTAGTGCCAGACGCAGGCGCAGATGAGTGCCAGGGTTACTGCTGTGCCAGGCTTCCATCACCGCCAATACCTTTTCTGGCGCCCCATTCCACAACCGCACGCCTGTGGTAGCAAGAACGCCTGCGCCATATTCCACAGCAATGCTATTCCATGGCTCACCGACGCAGAATCCATCAATAACACCCTGGGCCAGACTGTCAACCATCTGCTCTGGTGGCAACACAATAATCCGCGCATCCTGATCTGGGTCTATACCACCGAGTTCCAGCCATCGACGTAGCAATAATGTATGGGTAGAAAAATTATGAACGCTGGCAAAGGTCAGCTGGCGTCCAGTCTTATCTATTTCAGATTTAAGCGCACAGGCCGAAATAATCGGATCATAGGTATCTGCGCTGGAATCTATCTGCAATTTATTCCACAGAGAAGAGGATAGCGTAATACCATTGCCGTTGAGTGAAAGTACCAGCCCGCTGATAATTGGTGCTCTAATACCTGCAGCGCCAAGCGTAGTGGCCATTCCCATCGGCGCCAACATCTGGCTGGCATCAAAGGCACCAGCAATCATCTTGTCACGGATATTGGCCCAGGATACCTCTCTGTGCAGACTGACATTGAGTCCATAATCGCTATATAGACCTAACTCTTGAGCGAGAATAATAGGCGCGCTATCACTGAGTCTCATATAGCCAAGATTGATATCTGGACGCTCAGCTGGGGAAAGTTTATTAATAAAGGTTCGGTTCATAGCTGCATCTTATTTTAGTTATTTTTATCCAAAATGGTGACTACCGATAGAGCTGCCTGCTGCAGACTTTGGTTAGTATCCATAGAGAGGCTACGCAACTGCTGATGAGCCTCTTGTTCGGTAAATTTATGCTGTTTGATCAACAGACTTTTTGCTTTATCAATGATAGATAAACTCTCCAGACGGTCTCTAGTAGTATCCAGCGCCAGGCGCAGTGACTGAAAGGATTTAAACTGGGCTATAGCAACATCGATAACCGGCTTGACGCGCTGGGTGTCAAAACTACCCATAAGATAGGCAGTCACGCCTGCATCTACAGCTTCTTCAATAAAGCTCGGATCTTCTTCTTCAGAGAACATCACTACAGGAGTCGGGTTGTGCGCATTGATAACAGAGAGGCTTTCCAACACATCGCGCCCGGGCGATTGCAGATCAATCAAAATAATATCTGGCCGGTGCTGTTCAATTTGAAACAATAAACCGGAGGCGGTGGGCAAACGTGAGACAACATCGTAACCGGCAGCCACTAGGTGACTATCAACTATAGCGGCCCGTTCTGGCAGATCATCTACCAGCATAACGCGTACTGACTGTGGAGAAGAAGTGGTCATTAATTTTTCAGTGGTCTGTAAAAAAGAGATTGGGCCACCCCATAACACGAGCGCCCAATCTCGATATTAACCTAATGATAAGGTCAGAAAATTAATATTTTGCACTAATGGTAAACCACAGCTTGTCGGTGTCTGAAGCATGGGTGTCCGCATTATAGGATGCGTACTTAAGCTGCACAGATAGACCCTTTTTGATTGGGTAGGTGGCAACCACATCCAGCTCAGAACCTAAATCAGCACCACCAAAATCTGCGCTGTAGTCATGGTAGACAACAGCAACCTTGGTAGGCCCCAACTTACCAGACAGCTTTAGGTAAGTGTCTTCAACACCATTGGTAGGGGTACCGAGAAACTTATCAGCCCAGCCTTGAAACTTATGCAATGTAGCCAGTGGTGTTTTAAATGCTGCTGTTCCCTCATCACTGCCCAACACCTCATAACCCAGAGCTACGGAGACAGGTTTTAGCGGCAAGCTTAGCTGCGCCATCATATAGTCAGCATCGTAGGATGTTGGATTATCGGCATAGTCAGACTGGGTAGCATAGGCGGCACTAAGAGCGAAGCCGTCAAACTTGCCGCTGTATTCAACACCATAGGTGCTGGAAGAATTAGCGGCTGCGTTGCCAAAATCAAGCATATAGGCATAGCCTTTCAATGTCTGACCCTTGGCTGGCGACATAGACGCTAGAAGAATATGGCTATCTGATTCCCAGCGCTTAGCCTGAACTGCGCTATCTTTGGGGCCAAAGATACGATTGATATTCCAGATATAGCTGTAGTCCACAGAGATAGGACCCAGTGCCTTAGAGGAAAGCGTTAAGGCGTCATAGGTCTGTTCGTTCTGACGGAAACCCACACCACCCACAAAGCGTTGACCACCGTGAAGGATTCGCTGGCGTCCCAATGATGCGCTGTAGTCGGCACCCTTGTAGGTTAAGTATGCTTGGTTAAAGTCTGTGCCATCGGGATCAGCCACAATCGGGTAGCTGACATTGCCATTGGTTGGAGTGCGGTAATTTTCATCACCGATCACCGTGACATTATCTACTTCCATCAACGCAGTGTAGCCTTCATAAGAAGCAGATTTGTAGGTGAGTCTGGATTTTAAAGTTGAGGCATTGGCATCTTCGGCAACGCCGTCTTGATCGACTAATTCATAGCGATAGCGAAAGGACAGTGACGTGTCGCCCTCGCTTAACATCTCTGCGATAGAGCTGGCAGCCTCAGTATGGCCAAATATAAATGGTTGTATGCCCAGAATTGCGATTGCAGTAGAGGAGGCTAGTCTTAACTTTTTCATATTGGTTCCTATCAATGTTATTACTCAAAAAAAAACCTGCGCAAAGGTATGACCAAGCGCAGGCTCCGTTGCCTGAAAATTTACAGCTGTCATGAGCCCTAGTGGCTCTTGATAAAGACAAGTAATACAAGAAGTATGCCAAGCACGAAAAACTAGCGGTTTAAGGATTGAACTACCATTTTTCAGGGAAAATGTTTATTGAACAGAAAAAAACGCACCAGAATCTGGCGCAAGAACCGAACTATGCTCCGTTTTACAGCACAGTTAGCGGCCTAAAGATATTTTAGATAATAATCGGTAACGCGCTTTTCAATATAGTCTGGGTCCGATTGCCAGGCTCTTGCATGGGTCTGACAGGGCGATCGCCAAAATTCTTTGGGCTCATTGGCCGCTGCATAATTGCGTTCACCATGAGAAAAACCAATAAGCTTGTCTGCAGTGCAATGGATAATAAATACCGGCCTGGGGGCAATATCCCCCAGCATGTCTTCCGGATTTAATTGATCCATATCTATGTCAGTGCGCCACTCCAACATCCACGTGATCAAAGGTAATAGAGAAAAGCTTGGCAATCCAAGATATTGCGCAATCATCTCTGCATAGAGGTCAGTTAAGTTCGACCAGCCTGCCTCAAAAACCCCTGCTGCTATGCGTGGATCTCTATCCATCGCCATAATTGAGGTTGCTGCGCCCATAGATACCCCAAAGACCCCGACACTGTGCATCTGCTTTTGCTGGTATAAATAATCCACCGCTGCTTTTACATCATGCTTCTCAAAATAACCCATGGATGAAAAAGAAGGGATATTTTTACCACTATTTCTTAGATCCAAAGCCAGTATATTAAAGCCCGCCTCATGAACAGCCTTAAACCAGCGCATGCCCTCATGCCGGTCAGCCCCATGGCCATGAACAAAAATAACCGCTTTGGCTGATTGCTCGGCGGGTATATACCAACTACTCAGGTCATATCCATCATCTGACTGAAAGGATATATCTTCAAACCTTAGACCTAGCTGGGAAGGATCACCGCAATAGGTAAAGTGTTCTTCACTGCAGGTGTAGGAGGGATGCATAATATTGGACGACATAGTCCAAGCCGTAATAATCAAGCCTACGCCCAGTAGGCTGATGAGACTGGCAATGCCGATAACGATTTTGTTTTTGCGGTTTTTCAATTTATATCGCTCTGGGAAATCAATTTTCACTCTACCTAGAATCACTCAGCAGTCAATAAAGCTCTCTAAAACCTATCTCGATTACTTAGCACCAAAATAAATAGTAATTAGGTTATTCTGTTGCTTTTATAACAATAATATCAGAGATTGGAATACAACAATGGATCAACTTAGAGCATTACGTTACTTCAGCAAAGTGGTCGAGACCGGTAGCTTTACAAAGGCGGCGAAGAAATTCTCGGTACCCGCCTCATCACTGTCCCGACGCATCGCAGATCTTGAAAAGAGTCTTGGGGCGAACCTGCTAAAACGCACCACCCGCGTGGTTCAAGTAACTGAGATTGGGCAACTCTATTATAAACAGGTGCAGGATGTATTGGCGCAGTTGGAGCACAGTGACGAGTCTGTAAAAAGCTATCAGGCTAAGCCCACAGGCTTTCTGCGAATAAGCACCATGGTAACCTTTGGTGAGCAAATCTTAATACCGCTTCTCGATGAATTTAAAACCCTTTACCCAGAGATCATTTTAGATGTGAGTTTCAGTGATGAGTTATCTACCCTGTCCCGCGACGAAGTGGATATCGCCATCCGGGGCGGCTATGCGCCTAACGAGAGAGTCCAGGCCGTGCGCCTGATGGACAACGAATTTATCCCAGTGGCCTCGCCAGACTACTTAGCATTGAATGGAACACCTAAAAATGCGACCGATTTACGGCAGCACCAAGGGCTATTTTTCCGTACCCCCAACGGCCCGTCCCCCTGGCTGTGCGAACAGGATGGGCAGTGGCTAGATGTATCGGGTAAGGTCTTAACCATCTCTAACAATGGCACCTGGCTTCGCAAGGAGGCTGTCTTGGCGCGTGGGATATGTATGGCACCCAGATGGTCGGTTCAGCGTTATTTAGATAGCGGGGACATAAAGGAGCTAATGGTTAAGCCAAAGGTGAGAGTGAACCAAAATAAAGATCTGGCGATATACCTGCTGTATCAGAAGCAGCAGTATCTGGTGCCAAAGGTTAAGGTCGCGGTGGATTTTTTGGTCAGCCGTATTAAATCGTCCTAGTATCAAACTCGCGCTAGCTTTAACAATAGTGGATATAGCCGAGTTAATGACTATACCCACTAAGTATGGGACCTGAGTTACTTAACGCGTGGAACTATTAGTACCTTACCGTTTCTGCCGCCTTGCGCCGCACGTGTAACAGCCTCCTTGATCTCACCCACGGCGAAGCGTGAGTCAACATCGGCTTTCAAAACGCCAGTAGCTATTAGAGGAATGATTTTTCCAAATGCTGCCTGCTTTTCTTCCAATGTTGCACTGTCATACCATTTGGCAAGCCAAAAACCACGGCTGCGGATATCTTTAAAAATGGTCATTCCCGTGTTTATGGTCGCAGGTTTTCCTGAAAGCATTCCATAGGCCACTATGGTTCCACCGTAACCAAGACTATTGGTCAGTCTGGTGTAGGTGTCACCCCCCACAGGGTCGAGGGCCAAGGCAACAGGCTCATTGCCGGTGGCACGGGCAATCTGCGCAGCCAGGTCTGGCCCATCAATCAACACAACATCTGCGCCCTTAGCGAGCAGCTCTTCGGCGAGCCCCTCACGGCGAACCACATTAACCGTCTTTATACCGCGTTGCTTGGCGAGCTGAATGACGTAACCGCCAACAGCAGAGTTGGCAGCGCTTTGAACAATCCACTGGCCCTCATTAAGTTCAACAAAAGAGGTCAACATTAACAGTGCCGTGACCGGATTGACCACTGACATACCCAGCTGTTCAATGACCTCTGGCCCAAGCGGGCCCATATTAGGTAGGGGAAGAAACCCAGCTGCTGGGGCCACCACCTCATCTCTCCAAGTGCCTCCGCCTAAAATAAGCACTAACTGACCAACCTTTAGATAGCTAGCTTCGGGCGTCACCTCGGTAACACGGCCAACGCCCTCACTGCCTGCCTTGGCAGGCAAAACTGCATCCACGCCGTATTGACCTGCGATCTGTAACAGATCTGAAGGGTTAATCGGCGCCGCTAAAACTCTTACTCTCGCCTCACCACTCTTAAGAACCTGAGGAGTCGCTTCCTTAACATAGATTACGTCAGCCGGGTTGCCAATCTGATTAAACTCGGTGTATTTCAGCATCGTCTGGCCAGCAGTGCTATGGTCGCCATGGCCATCTGCTTGAGATAAGACCGCAGAGCCCAAACAAACCGCCAATGTCATGATTATTGAAAAATATTTCATAGTCTTAGTCCGTTTTCTGTTATTAATTTTTTAGTTTTACAGCCTTTAAATTATTCTGTGTATCACCACTCTCTCGTTAGCCAGTCAAATACCTAAGCTTCGCCTCGCTCAAACCATCGCCCAAGGTAGATTCCCACAATGGACCAAAGTGCCGCTATACCTGCCCCAACCGCCGCAACTGCGGCTAGACCCAGACCTAACCCTTGAGTCAGGCCGGTAAAAAACCAAGCCATAAGCATATCGCCGCCACGGTAGGCGACGATGTCGATAACAGGCTTTGCTTTGAAGCGAGCCTCTCTATCGACCCTTGTAAACAGTACCTCACGAGCCGGTCTAGTCACTGCGTAGTTACCGGCGCGCCTAATAACCTGTAGGGCCACCACGGCACCCAGGAATGGGGAAATAGCCACAATAATAAGACCAGCACAAATCAGCACAGGGATCAGCGCAATAGTCACCGGCATACCAAATTTGCCGACAATACGGCCAGTAGCAAACAGCCCCACTGCGATTGAAAGTACGTTAACGGCCAGATCCATTTGCGCCCATACCGCTGTTCTCTCAGCACGGCTGAGATCACTGAGCAAATTCTTCAACTCAAAGTAGACGAACGAACTGATGCCTGTATACAAGAAGATAAACAGGCCAATGGCCAACAGATAGGGGTTGGAGAAAAACAGCTTAAATCCCGCAAACGGGTTACCGCCAATTTTTATCTGAGGCGTTTGCGCAGCCAAACTCTCGTTGTGCAAGTCCGATGACTTAAGGGACTGCAAATAGAAAATAATGGGAATAGGCACCAGCAGCATGGCACTGGCCAGTAACATCAGGTTATCTGTACCTAGGGACGCTGAGAAAAATGACGGTATAGATGGCCCAATAAGCCCTCCCACGCTAGCCCCGGCAGCGATGATGCCAAATAGCCGGCCAGCCTGCTCCTTGCTGAACAGGTCTGACATAAAACTCCAAAACACCGAGATATGGAAAAGGCTAAATACACTCACCCACACATAAAACGATTTATCCACTAAGGTCCGATCAGCCATGGTCGAGGCCAGGGCATAGAAAGATAAGAACGTCAGCGCAAAGATACCGTAAATTGATGGGACCAGAAGCCGCAACCGGAAACGGGAGACAAGCACACCATAAAGAGCAACAACCGCGGTGCTTATAAAAAAGTTAAGCGTCCATAGCCAACTAACCTCGGCATCAGTCCAGTCACTGGCCATCGCATCTCGCACAGGGCGCAAGATGTAATAAGCAGACATAAGAACAATAACAAAAAGAAATGAGCCGACTACGGCTTTTATTTCATGCCCTTCAACGTTTGAGACGACCCTCAGGAGCTTGTAAATGGGGTTATTGCTACTCTTTTGCATTTTTTCTACTAGGCTCAAACTAGCCATGCTCCATAATTGCTTTAGGCTGCCAATTGATGACAGCCGCTAACAGCTTTCTAAAGGGTCTAAAGAGACAGGATTAGACCGCGTTTATTTAGCTGTGTATATGGAGGTTTTAGCATTACTTCATTGTCTTTAAGACAATAATTAAGATTTATGTAAAGAGCGATTAGCAACTAGGTCTTTAGTGAACCCTATACTGAATAGGCGAAGACCAGGCACGTTCCTGAATAGTGGTCGACAAATCAGACCTTGGCGCAACACCTTCACGAATGGCATCCCAGGTCGACCATCGACAGGTTGGGTTTTCAAGTACACGGGCATAATAAAATGCGCGTTGGTCGGCCTTAAAATTCGGATCGTGCCACAGGGTTGATAACTGTGTCGCACCGACTTCGGGACTAATCCTGCAATCAGAGATATCGACTCGGGCACCATTATCCGGGCAACGGTTAGTTTCAGCGTTGACTTCTGCGCCATTGGCGCAGGCGATATCAATAATATCCTCATGGGTAGTACCATCTGCATCGACCCAGCCTTTGATCATTTGCAGGCGTTGCAAGGGTGCACTGTCTGGATCTGCTGAAGCCATCACCAAAAATCCGGGCGACCCCATATCGTTGAGAGCCGAATCTTGCGCCAATAGAGTACCTCCCATAGTCACGCCTTTGCCATAGGCCTGCTCGACACCATCGGGCGCCGTGAGCATAGCCTGATCAAAATCGTACCCGGCAAATAAGCGAATTCTTAATCGAGGCCCAGATGTTGCAAACACTTCTTTACGACGAAAGGCGCTGTATATTGAGTCTCTGGTGTTTTCTTCCGCCCATACCGCCGCTAAACCAGAGGCGCCATATGTAGGGGTAGCACCGCCAGCATAGACATTGCCATCAACCTTGACGTACAGGCTTTTGCCGAGTGGCGTGGGGAAAACCGCAGATAATAATTTATTACCGTAATAAGCAAATTGGCCATTGATTCCTGTTATCGGGGTAGAGCCTCTCTGCTCAGGATAGCTCGACAATATGCCAAGCTTAGAAACGAACGCCGCCTCATCATTCTGACTGGCCGCTGAATGGGTATCACTAGAACCAATAAAGCCAAACTGGTAAGGGTTGCCAATATCTTGCTTCTCAAGTGTCAGACCTTTTAACATTGCTTGACGTACGTAGGAACCATCGACTTTGCTGAGGGCACCTGTTGCAACTCGGTAAGGCGCAATTTCAAAACCCGCCCATTCATCACGTGTTGATAAAATAGGATGTGTTTCAGAGGTTCCTTTTATTTGGGTTATCTCTACGATTGGCTCATTTCTAAGACGTTTCTGCACGTAAGCCTCATTAAAGGGATTGTCGTTCCAGTCGGTACTTTTAAACATCTCGCCATTAGAGCCATTTGAGTTATGGGGTATAGCCAAGCTTTCGACGCCCTTACTCCTAAGCTCATCCATCCAGCTCCAGAGATCCTCCGGATTAGCCGAGTGGGCGCGAGAAAATGGCTCACGGGGCAGATTCTCTGTTCCCTCGAAGATAACGTTGCGGTGTAAATTGCCCATATCAGCACTGGACGTCGTATATTCATAGGCAGCGAAGGTAGTGAAGCGTCCGGGATCGTTAAATTGGTCCGCAGCATCCACGGTATCTTCCCAAGCACTTCTCACTACCCCAAGAACCTCTTGACGGCTTAAACTTCCATCGCTAATACCTTTGATGGCATTGGGAATAAAACTTGAAAATGTCAGTAATCGCTTGGTCCTGCTGATTAAATCTGTGCCAAATTTTTCTGGCGCATTTAAGTCATGATAGGGCTCTGCGAATGGGTTTTTAGAGAAATTATTAGAGGTATCTGCCGCTGCTTTGACCAAACCTAGGAACACTGCATGGTCAGTAACGGCATAAAAATCCATTGGCTTAGTGAGCTGCATATTAAAGCCCGCAGGGTTTTTTATAGCCTCCCCCTTGGCAAAACGATAGGCATCATAGGGTGTCGCTAGGGTTCCAAACGCATAGCCATCGAAAGAGTACGCGGTATGTACATGTAAATCGCCGTAATAGGCATTTCGCTCCTGAATCCCTGCCTCTGGAACCGCTCTGGGTGCAGATATCACTTTGCGGACTAATAATTCGGTATCAGTGTCGAAAAGAGCATTATCTCCGCCCAGAGCGCCAGCGTTAGAGGTGGCTAAGATTTCGTCTATTTCAAGGGTCTGTTGAATGACGGCCTTATCTAAATGAACATCAGCGGCGGTACTGAATGACTCACTGGATGGCTCCATCGTTGTATCAGAGCAGGAGACGAGACCTGCGCCTAACATGAATCCCCACACACATTTTTTAAAATTATAGTGCTTGGAATCGTTATTCATATTGTCACTCTTAGAGTTATGGCATAGTCAGCGCTATATCCTGCAAGAGTTCCAGTTCTATGTCAAAAAGTGGTTTACGCCTGCCTTGTCGCTCGCTTACTAAGAGATAGTTATACAGCCAGACCATTAGCAACCCTCCCAACCAGAGCGATCAGTAGGGCAGCAATGATGACTAACTTTTTGATAACTGAATTGCTTAACTCTAACTGTTAAACAACATATTTTATGGCTGTAGCTACAATAATTTGATGCCGTACAGAATCAGATAGCAGCTCCGTAAGATCATCCGCCATCATGCAACAGCAACCGCCGGTTGCAGCTTTTCTTGCCATGACTTTAACAGGGAACTGTTATCTATTTCCCAGGGATGAAAATCTTGCTGGAAAAAAGCTTTATAGGCAGGGATATGAGCTCTAATAAAACCGTCTTTTGAAAACAGGAATTTAGAGAAACTTTTAAAGGTTTTCCACTTCCAAAGTTGCTTATCATGACGCAGCATTTTAACAGCCACCGAAAGAAAATCTTTGAACAGAAAGAAAATTGCTAAGCGCATCATGCTCGCCCGCATTTTATAACTGCCGCCAATTTGATTGTAGACATCGAATGCCACAGATTTGTGCTCAAGCTCTTCAAGCGAATGCCACTGCCAAAGCTCAGCTATAG
>ERZ1048068.359-NODE-359-length-42639-cov-6.310586_pt1 | contig 42639 bp, 23 predicted proteins | sample MGYA00383098_ERZ1048068 | MGnify/ENA primary metagenome ERZ1048068 (study PRJEB29581, sample SAMEA5548368) | metagenome | biome: marine; feature: coastal; material: water | depth 1 m | study: Short-term variability in the microbial, nano- and picoplankton dynamics...
ATGCAGCAAATGCTATTCGTGCAAACGATGATATTATGTATTTGGTTAGTAATAGCGGAAACAAAGCCGGTGCTACATACTTACAAGACTGGATGAATAAACCCGCTAATAGTTTTGCTGAACCTGGAAACTTCAAAGTACATACACTAGAAAATGTTTACAGCTATATGCATATTGATAGCACTATTGCATTTCTACGTGAAGGACTATTACTTGCTAATCCAAGCAGAATAAAAAGCAAAGATGTATTACCAGGACCTTTTAAAGATTGGGATATTATCTGGGCACCTGATCCTGTAGATGCTGGACATTATCCAGGATTGTGTAATAGTAGTATTTGGACTTGGAATGTTAACTTGTTTAGTGTTAATCCTAACTTGGTAGCACTCGAGGAACATCAAGAACCTACACGGAAGGCATTAGAAGCACACGGCATTGAATGTGCTATGTTACCCCTACGTCATGCTAGAACACTAGGTGGCTGTTTCCATTGCTGCACATTAGATATTGTAAGAGGCGAGTAGACCTAATACCTTTTCTGCTGTTTCTGTATGCCACTCAGGGCCATCATGTTGGCAATCTCTAGCTTGTTTGCTACCATTTTTGCAACGTACAGGCCAAAGTTTATATTGATCAAGTAGAATTTTTTCGTGATTGCTTTCCCAAGAAAAATTAAGAACAGGAACTCCTTGGATTGCCCAAGCAGTATTGAAATATTCATACCAAAGTCTGTTAGAATAAATCATTTCGCCTTCGTCCATGATATAACGTCTTCTGTACCATTTTCCATCTATATCGCTGTTGTTTGATTTATCTTCGCCTCTAAACTCTGTGCCGCTGTGTTCTATAAAAGTTTTTCTTTCATGACTAGGCCATTGTACTACAACTAATTTTGGTTTTGGAAACTTGTTTGATATCCAGTGCATAGTGTTATATGCTTGAATATCACAGCCAGATGCTTCTAGTGCTGCGTTGTATAGATCCATTTTGAGTTTTTTTGCAACTTTACTTGCCCAGGTATCATTTTCTCTAATACCAATTCCGGCAGTGTAACTACAACCAAAGGCCAACATAAAATTGTTGGTGTTTATCTCATCTATATCTTTACTACGATGTCCCCAGTTGTTAAACCTGTAAACTATTTCTCTGTCTTTCCAATACCAGTTTGGTATTGTTGGACATCTATTATTATAATCTTCTTCATTATCAGTGCTGTTGAAGTAGTGCACAGTATTTGCTAACTCTGTAATTCCTAATAAACCGGCTTTATGAAAATGCATATAATAGTCCTATAAATATTATGTATTTAAATATAGGAAACAAGATATGCAACCAAACTGGTTTATGGGAATTTATTTTCGACCAAAAAACGGATTATTACCCGAACTTATAGATCAAGCCGGAACACGAAAACCTTTAACATATATTGGTAATATAGAAAATCTTACTGATCTAATTAAAGAATCTAGCATAACAAAATCAAATAATCCTATTGCTGTATTTAATGGTACACATACTATCAATCATATAGATAAACTTATTATAAGCAGCAAGCATTTAGAAATTTTACAATCTAAAACTTTGAGTTTTTATTTCTACGAACCACTTACACATTATAAACCAGATATACACGGCAATGCACAACCTCATATATTAAAAATTGACAACAACGAATATGAACTTAGCAATTTGCGAGCATACGAACTAGATAGTTTGCAAGAATTTGCTGTAAAATACAACTTACAAATAAATGTTTATTGTACAGACTATAAATGCTGGGATTATTATAAATCTGTTTATCCAAACTTAAAACTTCTTGCAATGGATTTATTTGTAGAATGGTGGTCAAATCATTGTCGCATTGAAGAAAGAAAAAACTTTGTAACTAACAGAGAACCTATGCCACCTGAATTTTTTCCAGAGTTAATACAAAAAAAGTTCTGGAGCGGAGCGTGGAGATACGATCCTAGTAGGCATCTAATAACTGCATTTCTAGAAGGAAAAAATCTTGTAGAAAATAATAATGTTAGTTTTTACTTTGGTATGAGCAATTATGATATGAAAAGACGCATGTGGTTTGGATGGAAAGAGTTAGAACTAAAACATCCAGCTTTTGCAAAGATAATTGAAGAAGGAAACGATAGACTTAGAAGCAAAGTGCCATTGAGCTTTGCTGTGTCAAATCCTATTGCACGAGGTCCTAATGACGGAATAGAGCCTAGCATGGAAGGAAACAAAAGACACACACACGATCCAACAGATACATATTTTGAAAGTTTTTGTGCTATTGTGCAAGAAAGTCGTGTAACACAACCATGGCCCAATATTAGTGAAAAAACACTTAACGCTATAAAAAGTCTGCGTCCGTTTGTACTTTGCGGTGCACCGGGTGTTTTACAAATGTTAAAAGATATGGGCTTCAAAACATTTGACAAATATTGGCCCGAAGATTACGATAATATAATTTCAAACAAAGATAGAATTGTAAGAATTTGTGAAATAATTGAATATATAGACACATTTGATATTGACGAATTAAGAGAAATGTATGAGGATATGGAAGAAATACTAGTTTACAATTTATACCATTTGAAAAAGATACCAGATTTTTATCATCAATTGAATAAAAAATTAGGTGAAGTAATCATTGAATAGTTTTTCAGACCAATAAGTGTGTGCATCTTCTTTATGATGCCAATATTTTTGTCCAGTAATATCAAAGCCAGCAGTTTTACAATGTTCCCAAAAACTTTCAGAACTTATGTCAAAGTTATTAAATTTAGTTCTATCTATTTTGTTTCTATAAAACTGATATCTGCCTCCAATTTCGCAAGATTGGAATGCATTGCCAAATATCCAAGTTCCGCCTGAATTTGAAATATTTGCTTGCGTTTGAATAATATTCATATACCGTTGTACATACCAGTGTGTAGCATTATAATAAAGATGTTTTTGTAAAACTTTTAGATTGTTTTTAAACTTCAATGGAAATAATTTACTACTGTGATCATGATGTATATGGCCTGCTTGCTTATCTGGTACATAATCAACATAATCATAAACATCGTTTATACTGTCATCTGCTGTATCATAAAACATTTCAGTTCTATGTTCACCAGTCCAGTGTATTAAAAAAAGTGTATTTTTTGCACGTCGAGGGTTTTCAAGTATCCAAAATAATGTAGTGCGAGCAATATAATCGTTACTTGCACCAGGAACACTAAGATCAATTTTGTTTACTCCTAAACGATTGGCTAGTTTGGCTCCAAAACTCCGTTTTCTGTTTTCAGGATGATCTCCGAGACCGCTTTCAACAATTTCGCTACCGGCACTGTGACTACATCCATTTATCAGTATGTTTGTAAATTTGTACTTAGACAAACCGGCCACTCTCCTCTATTATTTTTAATTACTTCCATATACATGTTTTTAAGATTGACCAATCCGTCTGTAGAATGCTTTTCATAATAAAACTTATTGATATTTCCTAATATTACTTCAATTTTATCCATAGGAATGTAAGGAGAGTTTAGACTAGCACACGCATAAAAATCGTGTATTCTTATGTTGTCGTTTGCATCTAAATATGTGTTGTGTGGATAAAAATTCATTTTTATAAGATTTGATTTTTCTAATGCAGACAACACATCATTAACTTTATCAGTATATTCGTTTTTCCATTTTGCTGTCTCAATAAGATGATTTAAACTAGTATCATACCATTTAAAAAATATCAACTGTTTCTTATTGTCAATATCAATTATTTCAGGTGCAAACTTTTCATTTTGTACATGTTCTAACCATTTTACTTCGTTTTCAAAAAAGAAATCTATGTGCGCTTGTGTATATCCTACTCTATCATAAAAGTATCTTCTATCGTACTGATATTGCATACAAAATATACTTTTGTTAGGACTAATACGTGGCACATAAACAATATTAGGGCGCACCATTCCTCTATTTTGATACTTGTAAAATATTTGCCATTCTTCTATATTCATAGTCGCTCTTTAGGTATAATAATATCGGTGCCACAATGACAATGATCCTTACTACATATAACAGGTCTAGTAGTAAATTGCAAGTCTTTATCTATAATATTTCCATGATTTCTTCCTACACCACAACTTGCACTGCTGATTTCTCCTCTTGGATTTATAAACAATGCATCATCAACAAAGCATTTCCAACCTTTGAAAAAGTTTTGTCTTGCAGCAATAATTTTGTTACTATTAATAGGTTCAATACAATCTGTATAATGTGCCATGCTAACTGCTTTATTTGGGTTATATGGCTTGGGTAATTTTTCTACTGTTTCAAACTGTGCTTCTTCTAAAAACTTTACTTTTTCAGGATCGCTGTATTCCCAAGGACCTGCATTTACACTCATTTCATCAAACAGCGGTGTCCATTCTAAATTGTAATTTGGAACTTCTTGTCTTACCCGATCACCAAACTCTACAATCTCCCAAAAGCGTTCTTCGTGCATCAACATTTTTGTGCACAAATAGTTTACTTTATCGCACAAAAATTTTGCATTGTCAATGTATCTATCTTTTTTGCTAAACTCAATATGGAAACTAGCTACAATATCATCGAACAGATGATGATGTTGTTCCCAGTATTTTGTTGGACGACTGAGATTTGTATTGACACTAACTGTTAAACTGTCACCTAGCCAATCTTTCAAATATTCTGTAAGTGGAATAAAGTTTTCCCAGTGAGTAGGTTCGCCGCCACTGTAAAATATTTTAAAATATTTGTATCCTTTGTCTTGGTAAGTTTTAAATATTCTTGTCACATTTTCAATGTACCGATCCAAGTTGCCGTTGTTTCTTACATCGCCTGCCCAGTTGCCTGGATTGCAGTATGTACACTGAAAATTACAAAAATTGTTCACTTGCCATGTGATACAAGCATATGGTTCTGCCATAGGAGTAATTTTTTCTAATCTAGACATAGTTTCTTAACCACTCCATTTCAGGAAATGTTGTCCAGAAATCTTCTTTGCGATATTGATCAAGTCTATGATTGTTTGCAAAAAACTGTTTGAGCTTGTCTTCATTTAATGTGCCTGCATTAATAAACTGAATAACACTATCAATTTTACCAATTACATCTTTGATAATCTCCGGCTTTGCCATTGCTCTATCGCGAATCTTTTCAAACGCCCAACTTTTATAGTCAAGATACTTTGCACGAAGTTCTTGTTTGTAATGTTCTGGCATATGATCAACACGCATAAAGTCAGGACCTGTAAGCATATTGAGTCTACAATTTTCAATATCTACTAAGCCTCTTTCTACCCAATCCATATGAAAGTCTGGCCAATTCCAGATATTATATAAACTTATAGTAGGTGTTAGTTCAAAATAAACATGCGGCACTTCATCTAGCATTTGTAATCGATTTTTTTCAATTTGCTGCCAATCGGTTCCGTGTCTACTATATTCTGCTCTTGCACCGTTACAATCTAAACTTGCACTAACTTGAATATCTTTGAACTGTTTCCAATATTCAATAACACTTTTTCGTTTATATTTAAAGTTACTAAAATTAGTTGTGTAGCGCAGGGCTACATCAGTTTTGTTAGTTTCTAACCACTTATCTAAAATCTGATAATGTTCATCTGTAATAAGTGCTTCGCCGCCGGCAAAATAAACCTCTTCAACATCAGGCAAATACTTCTGTAAGTCTTCCCAAAAGTTATTCTTTTTTGCAATATTAATAATAATTTCACCATCATTATTAAGTATGTTTGCAACTTCATGTTTTCCATAAAGTTCGCCATGCTCTTTGGCATGTAGACTACTTAGTTCAGGTCCACAACTGCGACACTTCATGTTACAAATATTACTAAATCTTACATCAAGATAAGCCATACGCATTTCGTCAATACTACCATCGTCATTGGTTTGTCTCACAAGATCAAAATGCTTATCGCCATACCAACTGTTATGATTTTTTCTTAATGTCCATGTATATGTTCTATCTTCTAACTCATAACAACGACGACAACAGTCTAGACGTTCGCCATTAAGCATAGCAAGTCGAAGTTCTTTATATTTGTCACTGTTCCATACTTCTTCAATGTTGTTTTCTTTGAGATTGCCAAATGGCTGATCGCTATCAGCAATGCAACAAGGCATAACTCTACCGTCTGGCCAGGCGTGCATATGTATCCATGGCAATATGCAAAATGCTTTGTTTTCTTTTAGTAAATGTTCTTTATCCATCCATCATCTCCGCTAGTTCTGGAAACGTTTTTAGAAAATCTTCACCACGTATTTCATCTCGGCGTTTAATATGATGCTGAAAATGTTCTTTTTGTTGTTCCCAAGTGTTTTGTTCATTAGCAAAGTTTACTGCATCTCTTACATGCACATTTGACCACCAATCATTATTCATCATAAAATTATACATTTTGTTATTGGTTTGTGTGCCAACTGCTTTTAAACTTTCTGGAAGTGCGTGTGCACAAAAATAATCCGGTGTAATAGCTCTATAAATGCTAATACTATCCTTGTGTCTAAATAGGTCTTTTTCCATCATATAGGAGAAATAATCAGCAAGTGTATTGTAATTAAATACACTAAGAACAGTATTAAATTGATAATCAATATAGTCTAAATCTCTAATGCTTTTTAAATTTTCTTCAACTATACCCCAATCGGTTCCGTTTCTAATGTACTCTGCTTTTTCGCCATAATGATCCAAACTTGCTGAAATTTCTACACGTTTGAATTTGCTCCATAAATTAAGAATATCATATTTTTTGTATTTAAAATTGCTCATGTTGGTATTATAACGCAGTGTAATTTGCTTGTTATATCCACCTTCAATCATAGTTTCAAGTATCTGGTAATGTTCGTCAGTAATAAGTGGCTCGCCGCCTGCAAAATAAGCCATGTCCATATGGCATACTTGAGATTTTATTTCGTCTAATAACTTACCACTAGTGTCAGCATGATTAATTATTCTATAATTTTTAGGCACATGATCATGCTGTTTCATTTCTTGTGCCCATTGACTGCTGAATTCTGATCCACAAGTCCTACATTTGAAGTTGCAAATATTGCTAAACCTAACATCAAAGTATCTCATTTTAAATTCAGGTACAGTTCCGTCTTCTAATGTAGTAGTTACTATCTCGTCAAAATACTTTCCAAAGTTTTCTATACTGTAAGTTCTAAAACTAAAAGGAGAACTTGTTTCGTGTTTATAACAATAATCACAAATACTGCTTTTTTCACCATTGAGCATACGCAAACGCAATTCACGCATTAGATCATCATTGAAGATTTCTTTTAGAGGTTTGTTTTTTACATTATCAAACGGATCGGTATAATCACTGCTGCAACAAGGATACACATCTCCTTTAGGAGTCACGTTTAAATGTAACCAGGGATACATACAAAAAGTCTTGCTGTTTAGTAACTTGTCTTTATCAAATTCCATTTGCTTCCTTACATAACTCAAAGAAATTGTTCATTTCAGGAAATGTAGATTCAAAATCAACATTGCGTCTGCGATCTTGCTCTTTAAAAAAGTTCCAAAAATCTTTGCGTCCTTCACGAACTTTGTTTGGTTCGTATTCTGTAGTTTTCATATAATCAACAACTCTGCGAAACTTCTCATATTCTAACTCGCTAAAATGATGCTTACTACCTTCTTGCACATTGTCTTTGATAAACTGCAAATGCTTTTCCATGTAAGGCAAGTATTGCTCTTTGGGCAAAATATTTATATCATACTGCAAAGGTTCTTTTAGATATGGTGTATCAAAATGAATGCGTTGCCATCTACCACTGTTTACATCGTTGTACTTGCGGCGCCATTCCAACATTTTTTCAAGTAATGTTTCAAATGTTGTAACACTAAAAATATTAAATGTAATCATAAATGTTACAGGCGCAGTAGTATTATTCATAAAATAATCTAAGTTGCGTTCAAACACAGTATTGTCAAGTCCGTCGCGAATGTATTCGGCTCGTTCATTCCAAGTATCTATACTAGTAAACAATTTAAATGCTTTGATTTTATTCTGTGTTAGCAAACTGTTTACACCATCGGTAAACTTTTCTAACTGACGTTCTTTGCCTCCTAGATTACTGTTTACATTTAATTCAAGGTGTGGCTTTGGTTCTTTTTCAAGTTCGTCAAACAAACGATATGTGCTTTTTTGAATGGTAGGTTCGCCGCCAGTTACACGCAAAATGTTAAGAGTCTTGCTTACTTCGGGCCACCATTTCCACCATGCACGAACATATGGGTTACTATCTTCTTCATAGATGCGGAACCAATCAACATCGTTGCGATGATTCTTGACCATATCATAAGGACCGTGTTGTCTGATTTCGTTGTAATATCTACTACTAGCTTTAGGATGACAATAGCCGCAACGGAAGTTACATTCGTTGCCAAATGAAACTTCGATATATTCTGGATTAACATTGAAGTCCCAAGGATTAAATTTTACTTCTTGTAGTCGTTCTTCACTGTATATACTGCCACTGCGAATATGACGATCACTAATATAATCATCCCCCATATTTTCAATGTTCCAACAATAGGTACAACCGTTACATTGTTTGCCTTCTAACATCTCTCTGCGTTCTTGCTTTTTTTGTTTTGTATTATGTAACGCACTAGGATTGGTTAGGAGCTCGTCAACATCAATCTGATGTGGAGCAGGATGATAACAACTGTGTGTTTCACCTGTTTGCAAATATATTGTTGTATGATACCATTTTGCAAAACAAAATGTTGGCGAAAAATGCCTTGTTGTAATATCATTTATACTTTTTAGTTTATCTGTGTTTTGTGACATATTATCTCTTTGCCGTTCTAGACGGATTTGTATATACAGTTTTAAAGAATTTACTTTGTTCTGCGTCTAATGGGTTTCCTGCAATAGGTAAATCTAATTCTGCGATTAACTTACTGCCTAAATCTAATGTATGTTTATCAACATCTGAAATATCTTTGTTATTCCAATAATCGTTTAGCCATTCAAAATCTCGCACATTTACAAAATCCCAGTCGGTACACATTGTTTTGTATAAACCTTCTCTAGCACCGTATACAGCCCAGTTACCGTTTTCTACATCTGCACCAATCATTAGCCACACATACAAACGGTGCAAGTTTTTCCAATGATTGCGTTTAAAGTTTTCTAGAGTAGGTTTCATTCCTCTATCCAACGCCATTTTAACACCTTCGCGGAAACCAGCACGCCATGCTTGTTGAGGTGATCCGTTGTTCATGATTTCACTATAACATCGATTCATTTGAATGTATTCTAAATCCCAACAGAAATCTACCTGTGCATGGGGGTTGTTTGGATCAGCATTTTCATGTGTGCGCATATCTAAGACTTTTTGCTTAGGCCAACACTTAATACCGCCATTGCCATACATTAATCCGTTGATAGTATTTTTTGCACTCCAACTTACTACACAGTTATCAAAAGCAACTTCTCGATTCCAATGCACATCTTCGTGTGTATCTAAATCAAAACTTTTTGTTAGAAACTCCGAATTGATAACGTTATCTCCATCAACTGTAATAAATCTGTCTGTTTCACTTAATTCTGCACATGCTTTGTGTGCAGCATCCGATCCTTCAACTCCATGCACACGCTTTGCCCAAGGAATTTTTTTGCACAAATCTGCATAGTTCTTTTCTGCGTTTGGTTCATCGTAGCTTAGGTAAATGATATCATAATCTAACACACGGAATTCAGTCATTGTAGTACCTCGTGATAATAACTCTCTAGTCTCTTTGCAGTATACACGCTTAATGCCGCTGGGTCAAGTTCTAATTCGTCTTCAAAGTCAATTGAGTAAGAATTATCTAATATACTAGCAATATCTACAACAACAAACCTTTCTAGATGGTTAGGATTATTTTTTCTTGTAATACTAAATCCCATTGGTTGATTAAAATTTAAGTTGTTATTTTCAAAATTCAACTGAATTTGATTATCTATTTTAAATCGCCACTGTTTATTTTTTATATCTTGTATAACAACTAGATCAGGATTTTCTTTATTGTTTGTAGGTATGCGAAATATCTGATCATTGATGTTATCTAAATAGTTTTCTTCATTGTAAATATGTTTTAATACATGTTGTTTTTTTGTTTTATCAAATACAACAAGATAGTGTCGAAACTGTTCTTTTCCAGAAACTAAAGTTTCTACATCGCTAGGATCAACTTTAATGAAGTTTTCATTCTCCGGTTGTCTATTGTAGATACCTTGTAAATTTCCGGTCTCGTCAAAAGTAACATACTTATCTACTGGTACAAATACATTCATGTGAATCCTATTCAAATATTTCTATAATTTCGTCTGTAACAAAATCTTTTTCGGTGTAATGAAATACACCTGATTGCTTGTAATTTCCTATAAACAAATTGCAGTCTGTATCAGCATAAACACCAACTTTAGTTTGCCATGTTTCAGTTTTAATATCCCACCAATCTTGCCCGTGCAATTTCATATGAGTAATATTAGGAAAACTTGTAGATGTTGTTACTTGCTTTTGCCAATTCAATAGTTTTATAGCAATAGCACAACTTACATCCATACTAGGAAACTTCTGAAAGTATTTACCTCCTGCAAACTGTCCATAAAACAATTCCCAGTTGTTCATTACCATTTCTAGTAGTTCAAAAAATTTGTGAGATTCGGCACATTTTTCAAAATAATAAAATGCACAATATATATCAGGCAAATCGTGTGTCCTAAAAGACTGCCTATAATAGTCAGTGGTGTACTCTGTACCTCTATAAGTTTTGACATTAGTTGTAAAGTAAAGATGTTTCTTTTGTAAGAATTTCCACCAATGTTCAATATTTTCTAATACAAGAATATCTGTATCTATTACAATAGTCTTATCATACGGAGTAGCATGATATACTTTCCATCTGTGTTCTGCACTAAATCTAGATTCTGTTTTATCATACCAAGGTATTTCTACTATATCGTCAAACACTAATTTTTGTTTATCCGACACGGCATCATTGGTAATCAAACATACTTTTGCGTTTGGATTAAATTTTTTAATACTACATGCTGCAAGATATGCTTGCTTTATATAGTCATGTCCTTTATTTTCTGCTAACATTGTAAAATTAGGCATTGTCTATTATCCTATTTAAACTATACTTATTCATTACATGAATATTGCTGCCTTTTACTCTAAGAGGAATATATTCATTGCTGTCATTTTGTTTTTGTACAAGAAGCAAAAAATTATCATTTGACAACTCAACAAGCAAATCTCTGTCTGTTGTGTAGTACATTGTACCTGGCATTTTTCCTGCAAAATTGTTGTTGGTAAATCCATTCATTATGTGAATTGCAATACTAAATGCATGATCATTTCTAAATACATTTGTATTCAGTTTGTACAAATTCCTATAATGACTGTAATTTTGTTTGATATGAGATATCAAATCAAAAAATATTTTATTTTCTGGCGTTTTTCTAAAAAACACACAAGTAGCCCAATAAAAATCAGGTCCTATTTCACTAATAGACTTGAACTCGTTTGGATCCCTCCAGCCTGCAAAATCATAGGCATCTTTGTAAATTAAAAAATTTTTACTTTGTTCAAAACAACGACAAAGTAAGTTGTTGCTTATAATAAAATCAGTATCTAAAACTAATGTTTCGTCATAAGGTGATAAATCATATACATTGCTTCTACTGCTGTTTTTAAACTCTAGTTGTTTCTTAGAAAATACACCATCGAAATATTTTTTATAACTAAAGTTTTTAGAAACTGGTATTTCAATTACTTTATCAAAGTAATGATTTGGATAATTTTTTTCTAAATATTCAACATTGTCTGTGATTACACTAGTAGGCAAGTTCATATACTTGCTTACACGCATAGCAAGAAAATTTGCTTGCTTAATATAATCTATTTCGCTGTTGTTACATGCAATAAGAATTATACCTTTGCTCATAGATCAACAATACCTTCAACTGATCTATGCTTTTTTAATTTGTTGTATTCAGTGAGGTATCTATTAGTAGCAGACGAATATACATCTACCATATCATTGGCAAATTTTTGCAAATTTTCAACTTCAACTGGAATATCGTTGTCGTCTATTAAAATAGTGCTTTCCTGTCCTAAACTTATTAAACTTTGGCAGAAACTCATCAAGCCAGGTGTAACTGTAAATTGTCCGCCATTGCAAAAATGTAGAAGGTTGTCTTGATATTGTTCTTTGAGAAATCGCTTGGTCTTGTCAAGTGTAATCATGTAATTACTAAAGTCAAGAGCTTTTTGTAGTCTATCGTCCATAGAGAGTCCTTTTTATTATATTATAAAGGAAAATTTATATTTTGTCAAGTGGGCGGAGTACCTAAATCTTGGCTAATATTTGTGCTTGAACTTTTGGTAGGTACTGCAATTTCTACCGCAGTATAGTTTGTAGTGTCTACTGTAAAACTACTATCTGCTGTAAAGGTTCTTGCATTGCTTGTAAGTGTTCCTGTAACTGTTTCGTCAATTGGATCATCAACTTCACCAATACCTTGGCCACCTTCACCAACATCGCCATCATTGAATGTAATTCTAAAACGTATGTTGTTACCGTTAGTTCGTGCTTCTAAAGTATAGTCATTATCTGCATATACTCCGCTACCAGTTTTGGTAAAGAGTGTCTGGTAACTAGAGGTTAAGTCATCGTATCCACTGTTTGCAGCAGGTGTACCACTAGATGCACTTGTGCGCCACTTGTCTAATTTAATAGTTCCCATTGCACTTAACATACTAGCCCAATCAGTACCTTTTGAACCGCTGGTTCCGGTAAGACTTGCGTCTATTCTTATTTCGCTGCCTGTGTTAAAAAAATCTGTTCTATGTGCTGCATTTAAATATGCAATTTCAAAAACATGATACACACTTTGTACTTGGGTTGCTCCGCCCCAGTTTGTAGTTCTTGTACTTGATAATGCACTGCTAAGGCTAAAACTACTTGAAGCAAAGCCATCAGTTTCACCATTGTGATTTGATATGGTGTTAATTGAACTAATATAATCGTTATAACCCATCGATGCACCACCAGTAATGGCAATTTTTGCACCAGTTGCAGTGTTTACATTTAAACTTGTATCAGCACCTATGGTATTTCCTGCACTAACAAGTTGAATAGTAGAATCTAAAGAACCAATTTGATGAACATAAGCCTTTTGTATATCAAGGTAAAGGTTTTCCATATCGGTTTCAGTTACAGTATCTGTTCCTCCAGTAACCGCAGAGGTATTTGCAGTTTGGCCATACAATGTAACCACAACGTCATTGACACTTGTGCGCATAGTATTATACTGAGTTGCTGTGACTTTATCGCTAGTGGTGACCATTGCTGTTCCTTTTAAGTAATACTACAACAGTTTGGTCAAAGTGTCAACTGCTGAGTGTTTGTATATGCAGGCGTTGGTACTTCTACATATGATCCTGTTGCTCTTCGTTGAGTAATTGTGCTAACTAATGTTCCTGTCACAGGTTCGTCTACATCTTCAAATCCGCCGCCGCCTGATCCAGTAGCATCGTCATTAAATTCTACTTGGAAATAAATTTTGTTGGAAACTGCCTTTGCTTTGATAGTATAGTCATTGTCTGAATAAACTCCGCTACCAGTCTTAACATAAAGTGTTTGAAAAGAAGATGTAAGTTCAAAGTTTCCAAGACCGCTACTTGTACCACTATCACCTGTCATATTGCTACTAGAAAATTTCAATGTACCTAAAGCAGATAACATTGTATTCCAGTTTGTATATTTTGATCCTGAGCCACCTGTTAAACTTGCTTCAAATCTAATTTCTCCGCCGGCATTAAAAAAATGTCTGCGGCTGTCTTCACTGCTAAAGGTTATTGTAAAATGGTGCTCAACGCTGCTTGCTGGAGCAATTCCCCAATTTTGGGTTCTACTAGAAGATATTTTTGTTACTAAACTTGTTTGTGTTTCAACAACATCAGATGCATCAGCAAGTACATTACTTGCAGTAGTTTCATAATCTACATACACTGCATCTGTGATATCTTGTGTAGATAACACGTTATCTAAACTAGGAACTTCTCCAGTTTGGTGTACTCGTGCATTTGTCAAGTCTGTTTTAAGATTTTGCATATGCGTAGCATTAACAGTATCGCTAGAACTAACTTGATTACTATTTACAGATTGTCCATAACCATATTGTCCGCTGCCGTTTCCATACACCAGTGCAACTTTTGCTTGCATTTGGTTGTATCTTGCTACCGTAATTAACTCGTCTACTGCCATAACTTACCTCAATTTAGAGTATTTATACCTTTAAAAATACTTCTACTAGTTTTTCTTCTTGGGCAGCATTTGCTTCTAACGCAACACCAACCAGTTGATCTGTTGGAATACTACTTGCTGTTCCGTCGCTCCAAGCATACACTTTTTGTCCTTTTTCAATAGGATATATTACTCTTACAGGAACACGACCTTTAAGAGCAATTGCTTGTCCTTCTATTTCGGCATTCATTAAATAAGCAGGGGCTTCACTGATAACACCAGCAACCATTCCTTGCAACTGAAATGGTTCCATTTCACAGCAGCTATCTCTGCCAATCATCATAACTGTTCCTACAGGATGTTCCACACCTTCTTCTACAGTATACTTTTCTGCAAGGTCTGCATATCGTGCTTTTGTTGCTGTACCAGTAAAAATATTTGCAGTAATATTTCCGCTACTATCTCTTGCAGCAATTGTATTATTGGTTGCAGCAGTGCTTGCACTTCTATTTGTACCAGATACTGCTAACTTATCTGCTGCTGTTGCTTGTCCATCAAATGTTGTAGCATATATAGTACCAACAGGTGTGCTTGTTGTACCTATTGACAAACTAGCACGACCTGCTTCTAATCCAGTATTTTTAAATGTCCAAACTGGACTACTATTTCCAGTAGCATCTTGAATTGATAATTTGTTGTTTTCCATTTTGAAGTACGGTGTTTCGCTATCACCACCTTCGTCAGCGGCAGGAACATAAACTCTAATGTCTTGTCCGTCACCTACATAAAATCCATCATCATCAAAATCAATTGCTTGATCAGATTTTCTAAAAGAACTTGCTGCTATAAAGTTTCCTAAACTATCAACTAGCCCTAATGCACTTGCAGCAGTACCCCATAACACATCATCATTAATACCATCTGTAGTAGAAACACCAGTTGTTTCATCAGCACCAGCAAGTGTAATACCCATTTTAATTTTAGGAAATACATCTTGCAGTATGCCTGTAGCTTCTTTTACTGATTGTGTTAGTTCTGTTTGATCTGCATCTACATCTGGAACAAAGTCTGAATCTTTACTAATAATAAATTTAATTTTATCATTTAATATAGCAGCAATTACCGAATGAGTGTTTCTACTTTCGTCGTAGATTGTTAAACTTTGCATTTCAGTAGTACCAGTACCGGCTTTTTGCGGGCCAATTAAAATCCAGTCGTTACTACCTGTTAATGCATACAGCTGATCGCCGCTGGTATTCCACCACAAATCGCCTTCGCTTAAACCAGTTGGTTGTGTTGAAGTTACATCTGCACCACCTGTCGACTTCCATTTAGATCCGTCATACACTTTTATTTTATTGTTTGTGTTATCAAACCATAACATACCGCTGATTGGTTTTGTTGGTGCACTAGATCCTGCAAAGTTTTCCAACATAAACAAAAAGTTTTCGTTTTGTGCTTCACCGTATCCTGAATAGTTTTTACCTATTAATTTTAAATCTGTAGTTTGGTCAACTGTGCCGTCTTCAACATTAGTTAGCACTGTGCCATTAAATCTATTGATTGTATATGCCATATTACATTAGCCCCTGTTTATTGTAGTATTTACCTATTAAACGCTTGAAACAAGATCGCTTTCAAACTCCCATTGCTGAGATCCATTGATAATAAATCTTTTCAAACTTCTTGTTACAGTAAGTGTTACTGCTTGATCGGCTTGCTCACTAAACCCGATATCTTGTAAAACACTTTGGTTTTCGACACCGTTTTTGTCAACTGTTACCGTACTTTTTGTAAGTCCGTCGTTTGCGTTGTATGTGTATGTGCCAGCATAACTAACACAATGTACTCTACAATATACACCTGTGTTTTTTGTTATTGCTGGTATAAGATCTTCAATTACATCTGCAATTTGTGCATTACTCAATCCTGACACATCTACACTTAAATGCTCATCAGCATCTAATTTTGAATTATCAACATATTCTTTTGTTGCTGCGGTGTTAGGATCATCACTAACATCTGGTGTTCCTACATTTAGTATTTTATTACCATTAGTAATAGTAATATCGCCGCCAGTTGTAAGTTCAAGTGCAGTAGAAACAGTCATTGTGCTGCTGTTAAAATTAAAGTTGTCTACATCTAAACTAATAAGAGTTCCAACTTGTGTTAAGCCTGTTGCACTAGTAACTGAGTTAGCAAGTGTGTCAGTTGATAAAATTTCTGTACCGCCTATCTTGTACACAAACCCTGAAGGCACATCAATATGAGTAGTACTCGACCAAGCATTGGTTGCATTTCTCCATGTCCATGCCTTTTCTTGATCAGTATAATTAATTGGACCGCCTCTGATAATAAGACCGCTGTCGTCCATTTGTGCTAATGATAACTGTGTCGATGAGTCTTCGGTTACAGCAAGTTCAATTAGTTTATCTTCAACACGTAGATTTTGCGTTTCTAACGTAGTAGTATCGCCTTCGACAATCAAGTTGCCTGAGATTTTAAGATCTTTTCTATTACCAGAGCTTCCTATATGTACTGCGGTATCAGGTTCGCTATTCCAAAAGCCAATATTTCTTTCAGAAGTATCAACAAATATAGGTTCTATTGTTGCTCCGGCATCATTTACTCTTAGTACAAAATCTCTATTTGAACGTTCAACTGAGAAGACTGCTGTTCCTGTACTTACATTTATGGGGTCATAATCTATTTTAATATCTTTGTTTTCGCTAAAATATACAACGCCGGCTAAATGTAACACACTGGCTATTTTTTGTTCTTGAGATTCATCAGTTGGTGCTCTAAAAACAAAATCACTTGGTGTATATTCAGTGTTATCCGCATCTTGCAATCGAGATGTGCTTTGTGCGTTTCCATAGAATTCAAAATCATCTGCATATGTGCTACTGATTGTAATTCCGGCTTTGATTGTTGTTGTAAATCCTATTAACTGCGTAATGTTTTCGTCTGTATTTGCTGCTACGAAATCTTCTTTGCTGATTAGTAGCACAGGCGACCCACCAATCATATACCTAATGACTGTTTTATTTTGTCCAAATTTATCAACAATAGTAATTGGTTCTGTTCCAGTTTTTTGCTGTGAAACTGTATAGATAGGACCTGCAAGTATTACATCTATTCCATCACTAAAATATATCTGCTTGTTTCCGCTGTCGATCCAAACATCTCCGCTCAACAAATTAGGCTGGGTTCTAGATACAACTGTTGTGTCTGTTGATCTAAAAACAGTGCCATCAAAAACTTTTAATCTGCCATCACTGGTATCATACCAAACTTGCCCTCTCATTGGCTGTTCTGGCTCACTTGATCCTGCAAAATTTTCTAGTATCTTGACAAAGTTTTCATTCATTACTTCGCCGTAACCAGTAGTATTGCGGCCTATAAGAGTAAGATCAATAGTATCCGAATCAATTTTTCCGTCTACAAGATCTACTAATAATGTTCCATCTGTTTTGTTAATCTTATATGCCATGTTATGCTCCTGCTATTGGCCCAATGTAAATTATATAATTCATTACTACACTTGGACTTGTAACACTAAATTTGTTTCCTACATCTTGAGAAACTCCATCTATAGTTTCAGCGTTAAAAGTTACTCCTTCTACACTTCCTGTTCTATCAATACCATATCCTGCGTTGTTGCCTAATAAATTGTTAGAAGTTGCTCCGGTATCTGTGCCAGTACCAGCGTTAGTCAATGCAAGGTATTCGTTTGCTGCATCACCGTCAAAATTGTGTTCATGATCCGGAAGTTGATCCTTTGTAATCCAATCGCTTTCTCTACCAGATGTTGCACCAAATATACTAGTTCGACCATCATCAAAAATTCTGTTCTGATCTGTAAATGACACACCAGTTGGAACATATCCAACAACTTGTCTACCTCTTAGATCAGGCAATCTAAATGTTAAACCTGTTTGCCCGCCCCAAGTATATCCTAAAATAGTAAACAAATCACCATACTCAGCAATGTTGAGTTCCTGTCCGTGACATAATGCCCACGATGTCTGTGCAGCAGGTAATGTTTGTCCAGCATAAGGCATTATTTGTCCAAGAAAGAAAGTAGGAACACTGCTTACAAGTTTTTCTTGTGATACTTGTAATAATGTACCAGCCCTGTCTATTAAGATTTTGTCATTGCCCTCGATAGTAGTAGTGTCTGTTTTGTTTGTAATGAAGCTGGATGAAATACTTGTAGTAAAAGTTTTTGTAGTGCCGCCGCTTTTGCCATCAAATGCAAAAGATGTAGCAGTAACATCTCCTGCCATTTGAAATGTTGTTGGACTTGAAAGTTTGCCTGCTGTTGCAGCAGATCCGCTAATATTACCAGTAACTGTTCCTGTTAAATTTCCAATAAAAGATGTTGCATAAACATTTCTATATTTTAATTCTTGTGCTCCAACATCATAACTGTTGGGTGCAAGAGGCTGTATGTCTTTTGCTAGTATAGTCCCTGATTCTACATCTGATACAGATCCAACAGTTAGGTTTTCACCAATATTTAAATTTCTGCCGATGCCAGCGCCTCCGCCGATAACCATTGCACCAGTGCTAATACTACTACTTTGTTGAGTGGATCCTACTTCAAGAGTTTTGCTTATAGCAGCATCGCCTGTAACATCAAGTTCTACTTGTGGTGCTTCGTTTGCTATGCCTACTTTTTGTTCAGGTGTAATCCTTATAGCAGTTTTTGTTGTACCATTATCGTTTACTTTGAAATCTAATGTACCATCGTTAGCAGTGTGCCTTATAATAGCAGTACTACCAGTAACACTCATTCTCAATAATCCGTTTTCACCAATTGCTAAACCAGTATTACTTAGAATGTTTTGTGCTTGTAAAAAATTATTTGTAGTATCTCTTCTTGCAAAACTACTTGCAGATATATTTTTGTTGCTTACGACCAATGTTTCAGCACTTGTTGCGATACCATATAGTTTTGCATCGCTTGCTAAGTTAATGCCTTTTTTGATACTTGCTGCGGCTGCAAATCCAGTTTCAGCTCGTTTCAAATTGAATTCTGTTTGTGCCGTTATTGCAACAGGAATATCGTTCACTGTATCTACAATAACATTTTCTGTTGTATTATTACTGTTTGTTCTTTGTTCAAATTTTGCACCGGTGCTTGCACCTTCGCTGTAATCTGGTCCTACTAAAATATATCCGCTACCAGTGTATACATATACTTGGCTATTTGCTGTATCAACCCAAATATCGCCTACTGTACTAGCACTTGCTTCAGGTTCACTAGATGCTTTTTTTAATCCGCCTGCACTTACCCATTGCGCACCATCATATAATTTTAACTGATCCACTCCTGTTGTTGTATCATACCAAAGTTGGCCTTCAACTGGGTTGCCCGGACTAGAAGCATTAGCAAAGTTTTCTAAAATGTGTAGCAAATTTTCATTGAGAATTTCTCCAAAATCTTGAAGATTTCTTCCCATTAGACTAATACTAGTTTCTTCGTTGGTACCGTTATCTTCAACTGTGATAACGCCTTTATTGATTAAATCTGTAAACTCTACACTATATGGCATGTTTTTTTACCCCTCAAATCCACTAAGACTTTGCACTCTCACAGTGTAATCAATTTGGATTAATCTGTTTAATGATTTTTGTACAGGATGAAAAACAACATGAGTAATTAATCTGCCTGTACCACTGCTCGAATAACTTCTTAATCCTAATTCATCAAACACATAAATGCCATTGGTTTCTGCTGCTGTATCAAATGCATCTTGGCCGTCTGGCTCGCCATAATCTAACAAACAAGTTACAAGAATATCAGTATAGTTTGTACCAGCAACATGTCTTATTTCGGTTTTATTTCTAGTCGGATCCAAGTTGTTTACACTTCGATCATCAACAACCTTGCTGTATGTTTCGTTGTAAAGTGCAGCATTAGTGCCAGTACTATTAGGTGTTAGATATGTGATAATGCCTGTTGGATCAACATTAGTACCGCCGTTGCCAAAACTCATTTTATCAATAAAACCTTGTCCTTGGTTAGCCAAACTTTCTGCTAATGCCAAACTCATGTTTTCATAATGAATAGCATTTCTTTTGTTAACATATACTTCGCCTGAATTAGGGTCATGAATTTTTATATGACCTTGTACATGTATTCCGTTTAATTCTTTAAAATCTGTCATTTTCGTGTCCTATACTGTATTTATTTAGGCAAGTTAATAGTTGCGTCTCGTAAGAAAACAGCTATGTTATTGTCACTATCACCAAGGCTTTTTCCTATATCATTCCAAGTTTTACCAGTTTTACTTAGTATTTTAATTTTTACTCCATCAGCAGGTTCTTCAGCCAATATTAAATTTGCTGATACAGCATTTGAATAACTTGCCTCAACAAACTCTTCGTCTGTATTATATTGAATAGTGTATTCAGGATCTACTGTTGTATCACCTTCAGTGCTGTCTAATGCGTTTGCTGGATCAAAGATTTGTGCACTTGTTTTTCTTAATTTTTTACCAGCTACATATACTTCTAATTCATTTACACTTGCAGGAATATAATTTAGACTAAACTCTTTGCCAGGACTACTATCTTGAGAACTTGCAACAATAGTTTGTATTGTAGTTGTGTCTTGGTAATCTATAGTTTCGTCAACACCTTGAGAAAATGCCTGTGCACCTTCGTTGTAAAGATCTTTTACACCTGTGCCTAGTGTTCCTCTACGCAATTGTCTTACAGTGTTATCTTTAATTTCAAAGTATTCAATTCTTTCACCTTCAATAAACAATACACCCGGTATATTTTTACTACGATTAGGTTTAAACATACCTTGTGTGTTTTCTAAATAGATTGTGTCATCATAAAAGGTTAAAGGACTTTGTAACACATAACTGTTTTCTTTGTTGATGCGTTTATAATGTGTTCTTCCTAACATGTCCTTGAATTGTCTATATCCAAATTTTGGCGTGACAGGTTTTGCTCCAAATTGTAAAATGTCAATCATATCATTTTCATTTGGTATTTCTCTTAGCCTTATACTTTTTAAATCTTCGTGTACAATGTAATCAACTCTAGGACTTAACATTTCTCCATTTTTCATTACCCATGCATACTCTGTTCCAATAATTGGATCGTCTAGCTGAACTATACCTGCGGTCAAAAGATTTCTTCTAATATATTGAGGAGTACCTTGATCTAAAATTGTTGAACTTACTACATTGTATGTATAACGATTAAATTCATTTACATCATGGTCGCTAAATTGATAAATTTCAATTTCTTGTCCGCTACTTGGAGGAATAGCAAATGTAAGACTGTCACTAGTAACAAACTCAACATCAATAATATTTATTGTAGTGCTATCTTCACCTTTTAGTGCTATAATAAAATCTTCACTACTTAGGTAAACATTTTTAATATCTCTATTAATACTTCTAATTACTATGGTATCTTTTGTTACACTTTTAATATATCCAGAAAATTCAGTGCTACCTTCGTTGATAAGTGTAAGAGTATCGCCAGATTCATATGTTTGTGTTAGATCTAATGCTGTGCTATCTACACTTCCAAAAACAATTTTTGTATCTGCAAAATAATATTCAGCATCTTTTGTTATATAAACATCTAATGAAGAACCTTCTAAACCTACATCAATATCATTAAGAATAATTCTTGCAGTAGTAGGATCATATGTAAACTGATCGCTTGTAAGCTGTACCATATTTTCAAATACAAGAACATCGTCTTGACTAACATTAGTTGTATCACCTAATGTCCAGCTATCTAAATCATATGATCTTGCTGCTGTAGTTATAAACGTTGCGCTATATCCAGGATTTAGTATTTTATTATTGCTTTTTACAAGAATTTTATGTGAAATTGGTTGCGAAGTAAACGGCACTGGAATATCACCAGTAAACTTGTGATAGTTTGTTTCGCCGTCTGACTCAAATGTTTTGTCAATGATAATTTGACTGTAAGTTTTTACTATACTATCATATATAGTAAACTGAATATGGTCGCCTTCAACTAAAATGTTGTTTTCAAATTGAACTTTAACTCTGTTTGGATATTCTTCGTTGCTATCAGTTTTTACTAAAGTAAAGTCGGCAATGGTTTTAACTACACCATTGACTGTAACTAATGCACTTATTTCGTCTTTCCATTTTACTGCTGTGACAATACCAGTAGTACTACCATCAAAATATGTTATTCCTGTGTCTAATATTTCTGTGCCATTAGTGCCATAGGTAACGATATTTAAATTAAGTCCAATACTACTTGTACTATCATCAAATTCTAAAGTATTGTCTTTCCAATTTATACTATATCTAGAAGCATCTAATATTTCATTGTCTAGTTTTACAATAATAGCATCATTTGTTTGTGGAATGCCAGGTAACTTATAAACATCAGTGCTGTCATCTACTATGATGTAATTTGCAGTTGCAATATTTGCTATTCCATCACTGGCTCTAGTATAAACTTGAATATCCAGTGTATCTAGTATTTTTCCAGGAACTACTTCTTCAGGACCTTTGCTGCCTGCTGGTGTATAAAATCCGTCACCGTCAACAGTGATACTATCAGGTGTTAAACCTGTTGCAGTTCCATAATCTAAAGTGCCACCGCTAAGGCTTGTATCATATGTAGAAGCAACTGGAGTAAAGCTACCATCGCTGGTACTTTTACTAATAATAATTTGATCGCCTTCGCTTGTACTAATGTCTGTTAGATCTAATGTAACTGTAATAGTACTATCGTCGCCTTGTAAGGGCAACATATTTGCACTTTTGTTTTTCAAAACAGTACTACCATCATATAGCGGATCGTCTAATCTATACAATTTCCAATCATCGTTTTGTGTATCGCCTTGGATTTTTACATATACATTATATTCTATTCCGCTTTCCATAGGAGTTGATAATGTAAACGTTTCTATAAGTGTACTATCGCCTGTTACTTTAAATATTTCATCTTCAAAGGTACTGCTGTATGTGTCAAATCCGCCGCCGAAACCGTTGACATCAAAACCATACTGTGTACCAAAATCAATGCTGTCATAAATTGCACCATCATATTCAACCCCGTCCATTAGTTGTGAAAGGTCGTTGCCTGGCATTCCGCTAGTTGGTTTATAATACAACTTGGTTCTATCTGCTGCACTAAGCAGTTGTATTGCTTTTTTGTATTTGATAACAAATTGTGCACCAACATCAATAAAATCTTCTGTTTCAACAAAACCTTGACTTCTTGTATAACCTTTAAGTTTGTCTGTTGTATTTCCTATAGTAAATTCGCTGTTTAATAGTGTTTTTCCATCAACAGTAACTTCAAATGTATCAGTATATGTATTAATAGGCCATTCTAAATCAAACTTGGTTTTATTTCCTGTGCCTACAAATGTTTCTGTAGTATCTATATTGGTAATATATGCTTGTCCACTTACTCTATCAAACTTTAGCACCATGTGTGTGCTTCTAGGTAATCCGTTACCTAAAATTGCTACTGCTTTTGCCGGACTGCCGCCTTCGCTTATATTTCCATTGATAGTTACTGTTGGCGATGAGTATACCTTACTTCCTTTGTTAAGTATTTCAATACTTGATACACTTCCTTTTGACAAGAATGCTTGGGCTGTGTATCCACTGTCGCCTTCAACTGTTACAGTTGGTGTTGAAATATAGCCGGTGCCACCATCTGCAACATCAATTGTTACAATTTCAAACTTGTTGTTATCTACCCAATTTTTAAATGGATTGTTTTGATACCTGTCGTACATGTTGCTGATACTGTTATTTCTGTATACAGCAACACTTGGCTCAATTTCTTTTGTTACTGGATTGTAACTAGGAGGTAAATCAAAGTCTGCAACAACACTATTAGTGTTTTCTATACTGGTGTAACTACTTACATATTCTCTTACACTACTTTTGTATGGTTTTACTTCATTAATATAATCTTGATAATTTTCAAGATTATCATTTTCATAACTTGGCTTTTGTTCTAGTGAAGAAATATTATGTTTGGCTTTTACAAAACTTGTTTTAAATGCCCAATCAACATTTTCTTGTTCACTAAAGACATATCGAAGACTTGCAAAGAATAACTTGTTATATTCGTTGTATAAATTACCAATAAATATATCATCTTTTAATGCTGTCAAAATATTTCTAAGTTCTTCAACTGGCTCTCTATCATAGAATCCGATATCATAAACATTAGCATCATATCCGCTAGTTTCAAAACTGTAATCATAAAGTCTTGTATCTAACTGAATTGTGCCATTTTGTCTGCCAATAGTATTATAATTAACAGTATAATCTTCAACTAGTTGATTGTCAACTTTTTTCAACAATAACCAACCGCCTGTGCCAACATTGTTGATTTTTACTATATCGCCTATATTATTGTCAAGTGCAAACAACTGATAAGAATAGTCTACAATTTGATTGATAGCAGTATTAGCGTTTATACCAGTTGCATACCAATCAGTATAACTCCAATATTTTGTTGTATCAAATGTTTGATTGTCTGTTCTTTGCCATTCTCTATTTGCATATTGATAGATGCTCCAACGTCCGCCAATAGTATCGTCATTCTCAATTAGTGCACTGAACGCACGAACTTTTACAATGGTTGTACTATCATAATCAAAGCCTTGTGCTTTTACAACAACATTGGTTATTTTTCCCATGCTATCTATCTGTGTATCTAGTATGGCATTTTTACCTGTGTCTGTTTCAATGTCCAATACAGGTGCATTTTTATAGCCTCTTCCTGGATCATTAATAGTAACGCTTATGATCTTACCATTGTCAATTACTGGTGTCAATGAGGCTTGACTGGTTTTTGCAACTTCTACAAATCTCAACAAATCGGCATTATCAACAGTAACATCAAATCTACCACTGGCTGTTATAGGTATAGCATCTAATTTGTTTAAATTATCAAAAACATAATTGTCAACAATTTGATTTTCAATTAAAACACTGTTTACTCTTTCAACAAACTGTTTAACAGCTTCAAGCCTGTTGACAAACATACTTTGTCTTGGTATACTAAGTACACCTGTTTGTTGAGTAATAGGCAAGGTTGTATCAGGCACTGGTCTATTGTTTGCATCATAGCCTATCAAACTATTGTACCATGTGTTTTCAATTGTGCCAGCAAGTTGTGTTGTTGTAAATCCATCACTTAATAACTGATACTCACTGTGGATATTATTTTTGTTTTCTTGATTGTTTACAAACGATAAGTGTAATATAGATTCTTTAGCAGTAACAAAACTTGCACAATTATACATTGCAAAACTATTACTACTTAACGGAGCAATAAATCTGTATCCGTATTCTTGAGGTGCAGCAATTAAGTTTGAAACATCTTGTGCACTAATTGCCCTAGTACCATTTTGTGGAACTGTAAGTGTGTTTTGAACCCAATAAAAATATTTGCTTGTAAAACTTTTTGTAATATTATTATAGACTAATTTTTCACTGTAAGTATCGTCGTCATACAACGGTGTCCCTGTAATGCCTTTGTTAAATCCATCAGAAGTACCGTTTGTATCTGTCCATTCGCTAGGTAATAATGTTGTGGCTACCCACTCGCACACTTTAACTTGATATCCTGGTAGCAAAGTATTCCAGTAACTTGTTCTATATGTATTCGAATCTTGATGAGGATTATACCATGCCGCTGCCGATAAATCCCACCAAAGTCTTCCTACCTGCTCTTCTGTCCAATTGCTGTCAGCATCAAGTGTCACATCAACACTGTCGTTGTTGTTGATGCTGTACACAGCAGGATCGTACATTGTCTTGTAGTAAAGTTCTTGTTCTGCAGGACTAGCAATTTTTCCTTGTCTCGGATCTATAATATCAAGTCTTGCAACAACATCTTTGGTTTTTGCATTGTAAATAAACGCTCTATTGATATTGCTTACATCAGTTCGTTCCTCTTGATTGGTTAGAACACTCCATGTATCGCTATTTCTGTCACTTTTAATATCAGCAAGGATGCCTTTGCGCAATCCTTCAGGCAAATAATTTGTGTCAATATCACCTGTAGGAGTAATATCTTTAAATGCAACATAAATGTGATTATCTACAAAATCAAAATTATCTAATGTAATTCCAAGAGTATCTCTGTCATATTTGATTGCTTCTGCAAAAATAAATTCATCTGCAATTTCTTGGAAAAGTAGAACTTTGCCTACATCATTTTTTGTGTATCCAAATTCAGTATTGCCGTTGTCAAACAAAGTTTCATTGGCATCAAAAATAGTTTTGTAAATGCTGTCAGTCTGTTTGCCAATTATTGCTAATTTGTTTTTGCTAAATTTAACATTAGTACCAAAACCTTCGTTGTCTTCATTGTAAGGACTTGTAACAGTTTGATTGAATATGTATTCGTTGTTGTTTAATTTGTAAATTTCAATACTACCGTTGCCATTAGTAGAGTTTGAAACTGCAATTTTTGAACCGTTGTCATTAACAGCAATATTGTTTGCAAAATTAGTGTAACTAGTGCCTTCAATATTTTGAACAAACTGCCATCTGTTATAAGGTTTGTTATAAATGCTTGTTCTTCTGTTATCAACAATATCTATAATTTCTTCATTAAAATCACTTGAATCTTCTAAATTTAAAACAATATTATCATGTAAGGTAACAATGTTACCTATCTCAACGGTGTCTTCTGTATAGACAGTATCAAACGCAATATCACCTTCTTGATCTTCTGTTTCGATTCTTACTACATTTCCTAAATCAGTACTATCATCAGTATCAGTACTACCATCACTAATCATATTTTCAAAAAATACATTTTGTAAGCCATTGCCACTTTCAAACTCTCTTATCCAGTGCTTTCCGCTGCGATCGCTAATTTCAATTTTTGTATTACCGTCATCTAAAAGTTCTAAGGACTCAATTACTGCAACAGTGCTATCGTCGGTAATATTGTCTCTAGTAGAATCATCTTGATAAATTTTGCCGCCGATAAGATTGTCATAAACAGTTAAATCTTTATCTACAATTAGATAAACTTTAATCGATGCCGCATATTTTTGAAATACTCCTCTAACATTTTCAAGATATACATAAGTGTTAGAGCCAACTAATTCGAAATATTTAATTGTTGCCAATGCAGCACTATCGTCTTGCTTTATTTGAAGTCCAAATGATAATTGACTTGTAACATCTCCTTCTATAACCATTACATCTAAATTATTTGCTTTTGAAATAAATGTACCAGTAATATTTCCAACTGTGATTTCTGTTTTATCATTTACATTTTTTACTTGTAATACTGTACCGTTAGCAACTTGTACACTATCTCCTGGTACTTGTTGATATACTTCTGTACCAACTTCTATATTTTGTGTTTGATTTCCTAATACTACAAGAACTTTTTCATTAACAGTTGATGTAAATGCAATTGTATTTGCCAAGTCATTAACATCAAAAATTTTACCTATATCGGAACTTGTTGTTAACGGGCTATCATCTTCTGTTTCGCTTTCATCTATTGCAGGAATTCTGCCAACATAATCAGTGGTATTGTCATTTTTATCATCAGCAGTAAGTAGTGTCCATTTTGCACCATCAGTAGGTAGTGCACCTCCCGCATTACCAATTGCAGTTTTTGCTTGATACAAATTGTTTTCATAGAATACAACATCGTCTATTGCATAAGCATAGTTTGAGTTATGAATGCCTCTGTATTTTCTATCAACAGAATATTTCCAAGTGTCGTCACTGCGATCTATAAAATAAATTCTACCGCCTCTTGCACCTGGTGCGCCTACAAATAATCTAGGCACATCATTTACATCGTTTCTAAATTCAACATTGTATCCAAACTGTTCATTTGCAATTGGATCAGGACTAGAAATTACATTTTCAACTTCATATCTTCCAGTTGTTAAATTTTTCTTAAAAACATATACAACACCCTGATTTGATAGTCCACTTTGTCTTCCCGAATCAACTGCTTCGATCAAAAATGCAGGTTCAAAATCTTGATTTAATTGTCCGTTAGTACTATCAAACAAAGTACTGTCATTTTGTCCTACTGTATAATCTACTAAATCTTGTTTAGCTTTGAACAATATACCTCTGTCACTTATAATATCATTAGCAGTTATTTCACTTGTAACTGAATCATACAAGTCTCCAATGTACAAGGTTCTTACATTACTAGCAGCAGGTGCACCAACAGCAATGTATGATCCATCTTTGCTTACACTAACACTATATCCAAACAAACTTTCATCGTCGTGATCATCGTTTGGTTTTAGATCTTGTTCAAATCTGTAATCAAATTGTTCATTATTTCTATAGAGAACTCTAACAGATCCAACATTGTTTGTATTCTCAAGATCAGGAGATCCGATTGCTAATGTAGTATTGCTTGGATTTGCACTAAAACTAGTTAAAAATCCTGATTCGTTATCATCTTGATATCCGCCAATTTCTTTTTGCAAATCAAAAATTGCCTTGTTGGTGTATACACTCCAATTTCCAGTTCCGTTATCATCTAACCAAACTGTATCATCCAAGTCTGCAGAAATTTCTTCTATATTATTATTAAGATTTGTTATAGTATCAAATCTTCTCGAAACTAGTCTGCTTATACCAGGAATACTGCTATTATCAAATTCTTCAACATCAATTTCATCTTTGGTGACAACAGTAATATTTTTGCCTTCAACTAGTTTTACTTTCCAAAAGCCATTGGCATTTTCAACACCACTATAAACACCAATAATATCATCTTTTGCAATTTTGTGATTGTATGTGTCAACACTGATTGTAAATCCAGTATCATCATCTAAAATATCTGCATTAACTGCAATTGCTTCAACTTGCAAACTAGTTTTTGTGTTCTTATATACATCCCAAGTTCTGCCTCTTTTTGTTACCCAGATATTATCGCCAATATTAAACGAGTCAATATCAAGTGTAAGAATATCATCATAAGATTGCAAACTTGATTTTACATCTTTGTCTCTTACATATCCGCCATTGTAAGTATATACACTGTTGTCATTTTTAATTGCAAAAGGCGCATGGGTATACAAATTTGGTTTGCTGTAAACTTCAAATTCTGGAATCTCAAATGTTAAATCTGTTCTGTTTGTTTTATTTTGCACAAGATCAACAATTTGAGGTTCTAATCTAAACTTTTCATCGTCGAGTTGATACTCTACTTCAGTAAGGTTATCTATTGCACCATATTGTCCAACACGCAATGCCCATTCTTCAAAGAATTCAATACTGTCTTCGTTTGCCGTGCTAAGAGGATCAAATAGCTTAGTAAGAACATTGGCTGTGCCTTTGTCTTGAATCATACCTTGATAAAATTTATATTGACTGCTATTATCTGTAATAATATTAGCAAGATATTCTCTATCTTGATATCCTATCAAATGCTGTGCAAGTCGTTGTTGTTCTGTGTCAAAGTTATCTGTATCTAGATCATAGAAATCTGCAAATTGATTTGCTTTATAATCCCAATTTGGATATAGTTGTGCAGTAGGACGTTCTTTTAATCGTGTCCATTTAGAACTATTAAAGTCTACACCACTAGTATGACTTTCATTGCTGCTGTAATAGAACTGCTTGTGCTTTACAAGATCACCTATAGTGTAATCAGTATTTGATGTCCAATCTACTACCTTTGCTTCGTCATATATAAAACCAGGAATATTTAGTGTGCCGTCCCAATTTGATGTCTTGTATCCTACAAGTTTTATTCGCTCTTGCCTATAACCCGGAATAACATCATAGATAATATCATTGAATACTGTTTCATTATCTAGTAATACTACATGTTCGGTTTGTATAAGTGGTATTTTTGCTAGGAAAATACCGTCATTAGTTCCAATTGGCTTGAGTGCAAAATCAGATGCTTTTCTAAATAGGTTAGTAAAGTTAGGTGAAAGTGCTGTTCCTTCGCCTGTTAAAACATTGTAATTATAAAACGGATCATATATATCATCTACTCCGTAGTTTTCTCTCGAAAATTCTAGAGCATTTGCAATTGGACTAACACTTATTACAGTGCCATCTGCCCAGTTTTGTGTTGTAAAGAACAAAAACTCTTTGATACATAATGTCATATCTTCTAAAATGCCAGCATCACTAACACTTGAAAATTTAAAACCTTGGTCTACAAGATATTCTTCATACCCTTGCATAAAATCAGCTACTTCTTGAATATTATCAAACTTAGTTCCATAATATACATTTTTTACTGTTGATTTATCAAAACGTTTTCTAATAATAGCCGTTTCGCCACCGGTAATTGGCAAACTGGAAAGCAAACTAAACTTACTTGATTCAAATACTTCAGTACTTTCATGAGTAATGTTAGATCTATAATACTGGCCTTGATAAAATACCACCGTTGTACTAGGATATGTTTTGTTCTCGTTCCATTCAACAAAATCTTCACTTATCCCGCCAACTGTAATAGTTGTATCGTTAAATTGTTCTAACACATCATATGTTTTAAAAATAGGTATATCAGTATCATATCCTCTAACTGTATATGAAAAACTTTCGCCATCTGATGCAATATTTTTTTCTATAATAATACCGCTAATACTTGCTGTCTCTTGCACAGTGCTTTTGTTAAGGAAAATATTGTAATTTTCATCAGGAACAAAAACACTAGTTTTGTTTAGTGGACTTCTGCTATCTAGTACTAGTTTTAATTTGTTTTTGTCAGCAAACCCGCCTAGTCTGATACCTAATTGATTTTTAATATTTGCAAGTTCGTCTTTGTATTCTTTGATATTTGTATCAACTCTTTCGCTAAGTTTTCCTACAACATAATTGATAATGCCTGCTGCAAAATATTGCATATTATTTTCTATTCTAGGTACAACAATATCAGATGTTGCGATTCTTTTCATTGTGTCTTTCCACACAATATTTCCTACAATATCAGTTGTAATTCTGCTTCTGTCTAATCCAATACCTAGAACTTTTGCAGGCTCTAACAGCATCCATGCTTTTAATAATGCAAATTTATATTCGCTACTTCTGCGCCATGCAGTTTCTGTTGGTGCTTGATCTCCAAATACAAAATTGTTTCTCACAGCACTAAGCAACGGTGCACGTGATAGCCCACTTTCTACAGGAGAAATTAATTGTCCGTAATCATTTACAGGAATATGTTTTGTCAAATCTTTTCTTGCATATTTTGCAATTCTTGTAATAGGTTTGCCTGGTTCTCTTATAGCACCTTCTTCCAAATCTTGCCACAAAATACTGTTGTTCCTAGTATAAGGAGAAGGCCCGTAGCTGGTTTCCCACCACGTAGGTTTTACTGTATATCCGAGCATTTCCCATGGGTGTGTGTGAGGACGATCTGTATCATAATAAAACTTGTAAATGTTTCTCCAAAACCCTTGTAATTGAACATCTTCAAAGTTTTGAGCAACACTATAATTCCATGTAAAAGAACTGTTAATGTCAACAAATGTATTGGTTGTATAATCCAAGTTGTTAGCTGCTGATAACCATTCAGTAAAACTAGACAGTGTAATAGAATCTATGTCTTTGATATCAAATCCTGTGATTCTATTGTAACTAGGTACAAAGTCATTAATATCAAGTATACTAGAATCGTATTTTACTTTAACATTATTGTATATTCTTGTTTCTAACTCTAGTAACAGGTCGTCTCTATAGTCATTAAATCCTAATAAAATACTTCCATCGTGTCCTTGTATTACTAGTTTGTTTTCTTGATAAGAGGTATCGGTATATTTTACAGGTTCATATGCAGGTAATAAGCCTAGTTTAGTAGGAGTAGGCGGAACATAACTACCGTTGGTATTTTCGTATTCATAGATTTTTACAATATCGTCTTCTGCTAAATTGTAAGTAATATACACAAAGCCATTTTCAAATTTATAGTCTTTGTTATGAATTAATTGCACATCGTTCAAATACACACCAACAGCACGATTAGAACAACTTTCTAAGTTAAAATTAGTATCTAGAGCAAAATAATTAGATCCAGCAAAATCAACAACGTGTTCTGTTACAATAAATGCATTGTAAGGAATCATGTCACTTGAATAAAATGGCATAATATTACTTTTATCTTTATTAATTGTTTCTAAAATTAAATCAACATGATCTTTAACATCACCGCTAAATCCTAATCTTTGAGCTTCACTTAAAAATGTTTTCTTAAATGCTGCATATTCTCTTCTTGCATAATCTAATCCTTGGACAGCATTATATTTTTTACTTGTAAGGTGATACAAAGCAATATTTAAAGGTCCGGTATGCTGCATTAGTAATTTGCCATATCTGCTGACATTTCCTAAATCTCTTAGATTGTTATTACCTAAATAATTGCCTTGGAAATCAGGATGAAACTCAGCAATAGATTTTACATGATCGTTAACTTCGCCCAATGTAAAACTTGTTATATTTTTATTGTCTGGATTTCTTTCTAAATTCAAAGGAATTTCGTAATAACCATTATTATTTTTTGTAGCGCCGCTGAAACATTTTAACACAACGACAGAATCTTCTTGTAAGTCATTTGGCAGATTTACAAATGCTCTGCTGTTGCGCTTTTCAAGATCAAAATTCTGTTGACTTTTACCATTAATTTCTACTTTGACAAATAAATCATCTAGATTTCCTGGACGATCAAACACATCAATTTCAAAATTATTTTTTTGTCCGTTGTATTGTCTTATTACAGGCTGTGTTGTTTGATTTACTGATTCTTTCCATGCGTTTTTAAACTCATAATTTACACCAGAAGAATTAAACTTTTTTAGATAATTTATATCAGAACTTATATTCAAAGTATTTTGTAGTGTATCTTGATACTGTATAGTCTGAGTTACAAGATTAAAGTCAAATACAATGTCGCCGATATTTGCAATATTGCGATACTTTAAAGGAAATCCTAAGACTGTGTCGTTTGCTCCAGTTCCTGTAGCATAAGAAAATATTTTATTTCCATTAAATGTACTACTAGGGTATGTAATTGAATCATTAAGATCAACACCGTTATTATCAAACAAGTCAAATAATGGAGCCTGATTTACTGTTGTTTTATCTTGGCTTTGTTTCCATTCAGTACCGTTGTAAAAGAACATCTTACCTTTGTAAGTATTACCAGAAAGTACTAATACAGTTTCATTTTCTTCAGGTGTAGAATCTGCATCTTCAACAAGCGAAATTTGTGTTCTACCGTTGTGTTCGATAAAGTTTACAACATAAATTTTACCATTAACAAAACTATCAGGATCTGCTGTAAATAAAACACGCATACCATTTGACACATTTACACCGTCAATATTATATCCTAAACTACCTTCAATGGTACTAAAAACATCTTTAGTAAATGTATCAACAAGATTTACATTTGTCTTGGCCTTTGCTCCATGATGCCAAAGTTTAAGCCCGGCTTCAAATTCAATAATAGGACGCTTGGCTCTAGAATCTTGATCAATATTTGGTTCTGTATTGTTTGCTTCTGCTGCTGCAATAATTATATCTCTGTGGAACCAACGATTATATCTGCTCCACGGATTTCTATCTGCGCTGCCTCTGTTGATTGTTATGTAATCTTTATCGGCTGGATAGCTATCTGCGTTTTCAAAAGGTACATTATCAAATGCAAATTCATCAAACGGAACTTCAAGTTCTGTAGTAAACACAGCAGGAACTTCTAAAGATGCTTGATTAATTAATCTAATTTCTGTACCAACGCCTTCAACAAACCATTCTCCCAGTCCATATATTTCAGGAACAACAGATCCTGCAAAACGCACTTTCATTCCGTTTGAAAGTTTTATTCCATTGCTTGTAGTATAAGTTTTTTTACCAATAATTTCAGCATCAACATCTATTTCGCTGTTTTCTGTAATTGCTTCTGTAATAATAATACCGCTTGTATTAATGTCATTTCTACTTATGTAAAACAAATCATCAGGAACGGTAGCAGGAACTGTAAATTCAATTACACCCTTTTCTACATAATCTTCGTTTGTTTCAATAAGTTTTCCTTCAGCGTCATAGATATACTTGGTAACACCTGTAATATATAAACGACTTAAATTTTGTTGTTCTATACCAGGTCCTGGATCTGCATCATCAAAATTTCTATTCAGTGCAAATGCCAACGGATGACCCGGTGTGTCGATCTCAAAACGATATGTTTGTTCTTTGTAAAGAGTAATAGTAGGATTCTTTGTAAAGCCGTTTGGAGTGAACACATATACAGTATTGTCGTCTTGATTACTTGTAGTAACTTTGTATGTACTTGTAACTTCTTTACTTTGTCCTATAACAGTGATAGGTAAAGGACCTAAAGGCAACCAATAATATTCTCTAAAATTTGAAAACTTATCCCAGTCAATGTGACTGTCTAAACTATATGCTTTTTGTTGATTAAGCAAACTATGATTTTTTGTGTTAGATCCAAAATTGTTTAACACACCTATATAATCAATATAGTCGCCATAAAAACTAACATTATCTAGCGTGTCTTTTACAACTGTTACAGGCTCAAATTGATAGTTTTCTCTTTCATTAGATACATCTGGATAAAAAGTATCTTTGTACTGAGTTGCTCTTGCGTTTCTACGTCCTGCAAAACTATTAATTTTTTCAACCGTTCCTTGATTGATCATCTGATCAATAGTAGTGCTTAAAAACTTTTTATTTGTATCTGTCCTAAAATACTTAGGTAAGAAATTTTCTGATGAACGAGATTCGTCGTCGTCAATTGGTAATGGCAAATCGTTTTGCATTAATAGCCTCCGCCTACAATAATTGAGCTACTGCTCGATGATGTGCTTTGTATACCACTATTGGCATTTGAAGCAGAAGTAACAATTGCACCTTGCGATTTTAATTGTTCTGCTGTGTTTGCTGTAATAATTTCAATATCTGTAACTTGTGCGCTGCTAATAAACAACTCATCGCTTTCGCTTGCAACTTCAAACAAACTACCAAAGTTTTTGGTTGCATCATTTGGTACAATTACAATACTACTTAAATCTGGACTCATGCTTGTCATAATGTATGTTGACAATTCACTCCAATAAAATGTTTCGCCAAACTCCCAGTTTTCTAAACTAAAGAATTGATTGATTGCACTAATTACTCTAGATTTTACATCATTGTCATTAAGTACACGATCTTTTGATTTTACAATTTTAAATGTTGCTTTCAAACTAGTTTCCGCTTTATCTCCGAATAGAACTTTGTATTTTACAGGATGATAAATTACTTCATCGCTGATACTTTTTACTTTGTTGATTTCTGAACCGTAACTTCTATACAATTGATCGCTGCTTAAAGGCAACGGGATTGTATCAATGTTGCCAATTAAATACTGTCTAAACAGTGTATCATATGTTTTAGTCAACACAAACAAATCTACAATGTTACTACTGCTTGGGTCTATTCTTGTGTTTTCATCACTACCGTGAATATACTGAAATTTAATGTTGTCTCTGCCTAAAAATGCTTTGTATCCGAATACTTCTGTTTGTTTACCTGTACTCGAATTTGTTTGTATAAAACTATCATTAGCAGGTACATAATATAATTTGTCTTTTGTAGTATTAGGTGATTCACTAAATTCTATTTCTTCATCAGTGTACTCATAGAATTCGCTGTCAGCATAATTAACTTTTTTAGTAAAAATATAAGTTTCGTCTGCAACAATTTTTTCAAACAATTCAGGATCGTCAACAACTCCGTCGTCATCGCTGTCAAAGAAAACAACTTCGACCTTCTTTGTGTCTACATAGCCGCTGGCATCTCTATACTCGCTGTCAATAGCCCAATCTAAATCAACTGTAAATGGAGAAACTTCATTAGCACTGTACAAGTCTCTGTTGATACTTAAAATGCTTACTTTATCACGGATTACCGAACCTGTTTTACTATCATAGATTTTTTTATTGTTATCAAAATAGAATCTAGTTTGGTCTTTGCTTTCAAACAAATAACGAAGAGTTCTGTATGTAACAGTATAAGTTTCTCCATTGGTTTCAAATAACAATAACCAACTTGCATCAAGTTTTTGTCCAGTTGTATCGCCGGATAGTCCAACACTAAAGTCTCCAAGAATATTAATATCTTCTTGTAATATTACTTTCCATTTTCTGTCTTCTCTATCATAACGTAGTCCAAATGTCCTATAAGCAAAAGTTTGATCAATCATTTGAGATATAACATCGTTTTGTATATCTCTTATAAACTTTGGTTTTACACTGTTTAAAATAGCATCGCTTGGTATAACATCATCTAAAACAATACCACCAAGTCCGTTAGATGTTTCAGCATTACCGCCATCGTAGACTTTTACAACTTTACACCATTTGTATGTTGTTGCACCAGGGTGGTTTGCATCTCCTGCCATTAGCGTTCCGTCGGGCATAAAATGTTTTCCGATTGGAGCAGTAAATTTAACCATTGCACCAGGTTCTATAAATCGCAACGGGCCTGTAGTAAATGTAGCAACTTGCAAAGTATTTGTATTTTCGTCTTGAATAAAACCTGTTGAAACATTAGTATCTTTGGTTTGTTGTACCCAATTGTAATTTAATATTGTGTAATCTTGATTTGTATACTGATTATAATAAAAATTTCTTAAATTATTATCTTTGATAATATTTGTTATTTTATTTCGAATAACACTTTCAATATCTGTTCTAGTTGAAAAATTAAATCCGTCAACTTTGTTGAAAAATTCTTTATATAACACACCATCGTCTGCAAATAATGTTGTTGTGCTGTATTTGCCTGTAGCATCACGCAAATCATAGTATCTGTTAATACCACTACTTGTTCTGTTTATTGCTTTTACTTTGATAATTTCTTGATCAATTCCAAGAGGGCCTACATTGTAGTCTTCACCAGTAATCAACCTGTTTTGTGTGTAATATGTGCTTGGAGCATTTGTTTTAATACTATCAGTTGTTTCGGTGCTACTTGCATTGTAAACAGGCGTAGCTAATTCCATTACTGCAATTAATGTTTCTGTTCTGCCAGTAGTGCTAATATATGGAATTCGCACAGTTACATTTTTAATATTTGCTGGTAAGATATCATAATCTTTATTAGCACTGGTTCTATAATATGCTGTAAAACTGCCTTTTGGTAAATCGCCAAAAGTGCCATCACTAAATATCAAACTAATTCTGTCGTCAGTTCTTGTTAACACACTATAATATTCTCTAATGCCTTTTGAAAGACTATTATAAATTACATTGTTTCCTTCTACCGCTTCAACTTTGGTCCATAATGTATCCTCGTTGCCAGCAGCATCAAGAGAATACAACCATACATCACTATTGTTGATGTTAGAGATATCAATGTCTACTTTTTGATTAGGAACAGGTAAGTCAACTTCAAAGTTTCCTCTTTGTAAACTTCCTTGTCTAAAATGTGCAAAGAATCCACTATTTGTACTGCCTGGTCCTTGTCCGTTATCTCTGTATAAGAAACCAAATGGTGATCCTGTCGAAGGCGCTGCTTCTACAATTTCTCCATCATCAATATCAGTATTTACAACTTCAAATTCTAGTGATGTGCCATTAACTGTGCTACTAAAAGTAAACATTGGTAAAATGTTATTTGCAGTTTGTATTGTATATTTTTCAGTTGGTATACCTGCAATAGTTTGTGTTTTGTTTGGAGTACCAAATTTGTTGATTGCAGGCAATGCACTGTTGATAATTTTAATAAATTGTTCATACCAATTTGTGTTTACACTGTTGTTCCACTTAACTGTTTTACCTGACAAGTTTTGTCCGTTACTGTCAAACACAGTTTCAGTTGTACTTACACTAGCAAATTTTAACAATCCATTGGCTGCTTGATTTCTTGTTACATTGTAACTCAACAATCTAGCCATTCGAAGAACACTTTCTCTGCGTTCTGCTAATTCAATGAAGTTTTCTCTAGCATTTAGATCAGTGCGGAAACTGATATTTTGTCCAAGGAATGCAATTAAATCAATCAATGCAAGATATTCACTGCTTTCAATGTAATCGTTGAAATCTTCTGGATAATTTTGTCTGATGTAATTGATCATTGTTCTGCGAAGATTATCAAAGTCGTAACTTTTGAAATCTGCGTATCTAAAACTCTGATATATTCTGCGCCAATCTTCGGCTAGTAAAAGTCTATTTTGTCTATCAGTTGATGACATTATTCAATCCTCGGCTAATACAATATTTATGCATTTTATAATATGCGCATTTTAAATGATTCCGTATCGTTGATCGAAGTTAAATTTCAATTGCTCACTGATATTATAGTCAAGAAATGTTAATTCTGCATACACTTGTAGACCGTGTTCAAAACTATCGACAACAATATTATTAGCCCTTACTCTAGGATCATAATTAATTACAGATGTTACATTTTTTATTATTGCTTGTTTAAGATTTTCTGTCAACGGCTCAAACAGCACATCCCAGATGATTGTGCCAAATTCAGGATTTTCAAGTTTTTCACCCAAGCGAATGTGAAAATGATTTACAATGTCTTGTTTAATTAATTCAACATTAGAAAGCACAAAGGTTTTTGCATCAGGATTTACAGTGCTTAATCCTTTATAACTTTTGTCAATGATAGGATTGGCTAAAGATCTGGGTGATTTTAGTTTAAGATTTTTGTAAAGATTTTTTTCTAATGTACTCATATTGTATTTATTTCAAACTTTTCTTCAAACTATCTACAGCACTTTGTGCTACATTATCAACTGCCTGTGAAACCTGTTTTAAAGGATTTAAATTATTAAGAGTCTTATTTAAAGTTTGTCCAAGTGTGGTATCTAGTCCCAACTCACTGGCTTTGTCTAATAAACTTGTAGCACCTTCAGTTAAACTTTCAAATGCATCTGTGCTGCTTCTTGCACTTTTAACAGGATACAACGGCAAGTTGAATTTTTTGGGTATTTCCCAGTTCCTGCGAATATTGGTTACAAACAGTTCTTTTGAGCTTCTGCTAAATGGTACATTTCTAACTAGTTTTACAGTTTTGTCAATGTTACCTACAATAATATTACCACTGCGTTTTGCAGGATCATAGGATTGAACAAACCCAATTACTCTTATATTGTTGAGTCCTTGCATTATAACTAAATCGTTTTTTCTTACTTTGTCAAATCGCAAACCATATTCAACACTAGTACCATAGTTTTCATATGCTTTGGTGCCTAGCGTTTGAAAAAACTCAATACCGCTTTTGCTTAAAATATAGTTTACAAATGCAACATTCCAATTGTATTGCCCTTTATATCCGTCTCGTTCAAAGTTTGCACCGCTTAATGCAAATGCATCTAAAATTAATGGATTTTTTCCATTGACTTTCCAATCTTGTTGCAAAGCAGATGCAAGAGTTTTTTCTAATACTTCATACTTGCTGAGATTTTGATCAAGGTTTTCAACTGTAGGAAGTCCTAATTTGATATTTGTTATTCCTTTAAGTTGATCGAAAACATTTACAAGTCCAGTAAACTGAGGAACTGGAAATCCAGGTATGTCAATATTTCTAAATTGTTTTTCAAACTCATCAAAATCTAAATTTTTAAAGAAATTTTCGTCTACACTATCGATTACAGTATCAAGTTGACTGGTTACTCTGTTGATATTTTGAGTAAAATCGGATATTGTGTTATTTGCAACATCAGTTATATTACTCAAGTCTAAACTACCTAAAGGGTCAATAAATGCCATTTTTAAAATCCTAATGCTCTCGGAAACCAATCGTATTGTTGCGGCCTGGTTCTGGTTGCGCCAGCTTCAAGCCACTGGTGGCGATCAGCACGAGTGCGCATATTTCCTCCCCAGCAAGCAATCGGGCCAACTTTTGGTCTGCCAGCAGGTTTTGCACTATTTCTACTTCTGGACCATATTCCAGGACAATAAACAATATTTCCGTATAAATCAAAATGATACCTAGTTGGCCCCATATATTTCCTAGAACCGCTGGTTCCTCCATCCCATCCAAACCCTCTCATACCGTTTTGTGCACAAACTTGCATAAATCTTGTAAGTATTGCCTGATCGGATGTTCTTCTGCCGTCAAGTTTTCTGCCATTATAAATCAAGTCAACATCAGCAGCATGAGCAACTCCAACTCCTCCGTTGTAACTGATACAATCGTGTCTAGTACTATTTCTAGTTCGGTTAACCCCTTGTCGTGCAAGCGGATGTCCGCGAGGGGCTTGTCCACCACTAGTAACTTGTATTTCACTAACACCGGTTGATCTTGCTGCTGTAGTAAGAATTCTTTCCATTTCTCCGCTGATCCTGTCTCTTCGCTTGCCGCCATTGTGATATGTCACTAAACTACCGCCACTAAGCGGAACATTACGCTGTTCATTTCTTGGATCGCCCGCATCTGGGTTGCCTTCAAACACTTCTCCGTTTACAACAAAATTTCCTTGCGGGTTTGTTGTACCAGGCTGATCAGTGTCTTGTAGTGCAAAATTTGCTTGACTTGCAATGAATACTTCTTCGGCTTTTCGTATTCTTTTGTTAATTGCATGTCCGCCTGCTCTTTCATATTGTGCTTCCCACACAGTTGCAGATTCTCTTGGTGTTTGAGTAGCCTTCATTTTTTCAAGAACTTTTAGCCTGCTGGGCCCTTCATACGTTCCTGTGTTGCCATCTTCTTGAGGAGTACTTGTATCTTCTAATTCAAACTTTATAAATGTTAATTGCTCTTGTAAACTTGAATCTACTATGCGTTTGTTATATACTCTCTCATACAGCCTGACTCTCGGTCCACGCCATTGTGCAATACCCTGAGCACCTACTCCTCCTCCTGCAGAATTAAATGCTGCTGGATCAACCGCATCCCCAGATTCGGCAATCAAGTTGCCAACAATACCAGCAGACTGTGTAGGCGTTAGTCCCATTGTATCTATAAAGAATTTGAATGCAGTTTGTGCATTAGATGAAATTTCGCCTGGTATTAAATCGCCTAAGTCGCCATCGTCGGCTTGATTGCCATCGTCGCCACCTTGGACACCAGGAGCACGTACACTGCTTGATACAGTGCCTGTAGTATCTCTATTTGCGCCGATATTAACAAATGTATCAGGGATAGGAACTTTAAAACTATCAACCGGGTCAGTACCTGCTCTAGTATTTTCTGGCGTGTATGACAACGGACTTATATTTTCATGCTGTTGCCACGGTTCGTGCATCGGTACACGTGAAATAGTATCTGCAGGCAACGGAGTAACTGCCGGTTCTTCCGGAGTAGTAACGCCTTCACTGGCAAAAAATGCCTCGGGTGCAAAAATAGATACAGGATCTGTTTTGAATGCTGCGGTAGCAGGGTTGCCGCTGCTGTTTAAATGTATTTGTGCGCCTGATTGCTGTATATTGGCAACACTGTTAACACTCAATACACCTTTTGAATCTAGGTTCATTGTACCGTCTGCATACATATTTGCATTGCCTAGCACATTTACATTGAAAGGGCCATCAGATGTAACATTTACACCGACATCCCCGGTAACTCTAATAGTACCGTCACTCTGAACATTTAAATTGCTTGCTGCATTTAAATTCATCATAAGATCTGCTTTTAAATTTAAACTAGAACCGGTGTGCAAGTTCATTTGTGTTGCACTATAAAGATGAAGATCCGATTCAGTTGAAGTTAAAAACACACCACCTGAAGATTTAACATCAAAGTTTTGTCCTGTTGTAATTCTAAAGTTTTCGCCCGTTTTCCAACTTATGCTTTTACTAGCATTTACAGACAATCCGCCGCCTGAGTTAAATGTACTATCCCCACTTAATGCATTGTGTGTAATACTTTGTTCTGCACTATCTGATATAAATGTTCCAGCGGCATGAGAAACACTTGCATCTGCTTTCACTGCATAATAGTCTCCAACTGTGGTGTTGTGATTATTTCCCACTGACGCTTTATAACTTTCGCCTACTGTCATATTTAAATTTTTTCCTGCACTAAAATTAATATCTCTGTCTGCTGTGAAATTTAAATCCTGTTCAGTATGTACACTAATACTATCATTAGCAAAAATATCTATTTTGCCATTACTAGTAAGTTCAATCCAACTTGTGCCTCGGCCGTTGCCTATATAAATCAAATCTTCTGTGTTGTGTAATAATATCTGATGACCTGTTCTAGTTCGTATTCTAACCAGTTCGTTGGCAGGCCTAGTAGCATCTCCTAGATCGCTTGTTCCTGTTTCAACATCAACATACTCACTAGGTTCAGATTCAGGCGACCCTGCTCTTAAAAATTTATCGTCGCCGTCGTCCATTACAAAACTGCTACCGCCCAGTCTGCTGGTTGGTGCAATTATTTC
>ERZ1048068.360-NODE-360-length-42607-cov-12.985383_pt1 | contig 42607 bp, 36 predicted proteins | sample MGYA00383098_ERZ1048068 | MGnify/ENA primary metagenome ERZ1048068 (study PRJEB29581, sample SAMEA5548368) | metagenome | biome: marine; feature: coastal; material: water | depth 1 m | study: Short-term variability in the microbial, nano- and picoplankton...
AACCTAAATGATTTCCAAAGTTTTTTATAAACTCAATGACTTGTTCTTCTTTTTTTGATGCTCTTGGTACTGCATTTAAATCTGCAAAATTATTCCAAAGTCTTATTGGCTCTAAATTTCTAATAGATTCATTCATTTATCGACTATTTTAAAAGATTATAATTTTGAACAAAATTACGATTAACTTTTTTGAGTAAAAATTATAAAAAGATTTATTTGTAAGTTTGAAATATGCAAAGTAAAACGAAACTATTTTTATTAAGTCTGATCCCAGTTCAGGTAATTGTTTTGCAGATATTAAAATATTTTCCAGAATTTGTTGAAGTCTATTACAGTACAGGAATTTTTCCATTAATTTCTGAAGCCTTAAGATTCACCTTTGGCTGGATTCCTTTTTCTGTTGGAGATATTTTTTACCTCATTTTTATTATCCTGATCGTTCGATGGCTCTTTAAAAACTTGATAAAAGTTCGACGCGATCCTAAGTCTTTTTTTTTAGATGTATTTTCAAGCTTATCCCTAATTTATTTGTTCTTTAATTTAATATGGGGATTCAATTATTACAGAATTCCATTGCACGAATCCTTGTTAATAAAAAAAACATACAATTTAGAGCAACTTATTAATACGACTGAGCGACTTATAAAAAAATCGAATGAAGTACATCTTGCTTTGGGTTTTCAAGATTCAGCTAAAGTTGAAGCTCCATACAACAATCAGCAACTATTTGACAAATCGATAAACGGGTATCAGAAAATTCAAAAAAAACACCCCAATCTTGACTATCAAAAATCCAGTATTAAAAAAAGTAGTTGGAGTCTACTTCTTACCTACATGGGCTACAGTGGTTATTACAATCCGCTTACTGGTGAAGCACAGGTTAACGATTTAATTAAACACTACGGGTTTCCGGTAGTTAGTTGTCATGAGCAAGCCCATCAATTGGGTTATGCTGCTGAAAATGAAGCAAATTTTATCGCAGTTTTAGCGACCATCAATAATGATGACCTTTTTATAAATTACACCGGGTATATTTTTGCACTCCGCTATTGTTTAAACGAAATTGCCAGAAGAGATTTAGATAGGTATAAAAAGATGTTGCCTACCGTTTATCCTGGAATTTTGAAAAGCTATCAAGAAATGCAAGATTTTTGGAAAAGTTATGAAAATCCTTTTGAAACTATTTCAAAAACAGTATGGGATCGTTTTTTAAAAGTGAATAATCAAACTAATGGAATAAAAAGTTATAATTATATGGTCGGCTTAATTGTAAACTATTATGAAGAACAACCCTTTTAATATTTTTGTGTTAAAATTTTAATTAATTATTTTAAATAAAACAGTATCCGTATTTTTAAATTTTTACTGATAATAACTCACCCATGAAAAAAACATTATTTACCTGCCTACTTTTAATTAGTGTTGCAACATCAATAGCTCAAGATTATTTTCCTACAAACTCTGGATTAAAACAAGAGAATAACAACTACACGGCATTTACAAACGCTACCCTCTATATTTCTCCCAACAAGGTTATTAAAAAAGGAACCTTATTAATTCAAAATGGAAAAGTAGTTGAAAGTGGAAAATCTGTTGTAATCCCAGACAATACGATTGTTATAGATCTTAACGGGAACTATATTTATCCTTCATTTATTGATCCATATTCTAGTTTTGGAATCCCGAAAACCAAAAAAGTTAAATGGGAGAACGGACCTCAATACGAATCTAAAAGAGAAGGTTTTTATTGGAATGATCATGTGATGCCAGAAAATCGAGCAATTGATAGGTTTGAGTACGATCGTAAAAAAGCCGATGAACTCAGAAAAGCAGGGTTTGGAGTTATAAACACCCATATTATGGATGGTATCGCCAGGGGAACTGGGATTTTGGTAACACTTAATGATAGGTTGAATAATTCAGAAAGAATTATTAATGATAGTTCTGGTCAATACTTTTCTTTTGAAAAATCAGAAGCAAGCAGGCAGTCCTACCCTTCTTCTCACATGGGTGCCATTGCTTTATTAAAGCAAATGCATTACGATGCTAAATGGTATGCCGATGGTCATGCAAAAAATAAGGACTTATCATTAGAAGCTTTAAATACCAATAAATCGTTACCTTCTTTTATTGAAAGTGGTGATAAAAGAAAAAACATCAATGCAGATGATATCAGTGATTTATTCGATTTGAATTATACTATTATAGGTGCTGGTGACGAATACGAAGCAATTGAGAGTATAAAAGCTACTCAATCTAAATATATTATTCCAATTAATTTTCCGGAGCCTTATGACGTTAGCGATCCCTATGCTATTAAATATTTGACCATTGCAGAAATGCGCGATTGGAATCAAGCTCCTACAAACCTCAGGGTCTTATCAAAAAACAATATTGAATTTGCATTGACCACTTTTAAACTTAAAAAAGTTTCTGAGTTTGATAAAAACCTAAAAAAAGCTATTAAATACGGCTTTGACAAAACCAAAGCATTAGAAGCTTTAACAGTTATTCCTGCAGCGATGCTAGGACAGAGTGATAAGGTAGGAACCTTAAAAAAGGGTCGATATGCAAATTTTTTAATCATGTCTGGAGAGTTGTTTGATAAAGAAACAATTCTTTATGAAAATTGGGTACAAGGGACCAAAAACAGTATCAATTCATTAAATAAAAAAGATATTAGAGGAACTTATACCCTGACTACAGATGAAAAAAAATTCGATATTTCTATAGCTGGGAATATTAATAAATTAAAGGCTACAGTTAAAGTTGACACCTTAATATATGACTCAAAATTATCGTATAAAGATGATTGGGTTACAATTTCGATTACTGATAAAGAAACAAAGGATGTTTATAATTCCACAGCTTTAATAGAAAAAAATCATTCTAATTTCTCAGGTATATTAATTTTACCGGATGGTACACAAACCAACTTCACCGCATTAAAAAAAGAAGAGAAAAAAGAAGAGAAAAAAGGGAAGCAAAAAGAAGAGAAAAATAGTCACGTTGAAGTAGTACCTCTAACCTATCCAAATGTTGGCTATGGTTATTTAGAAAGACCCAAAAAACAAACTATTTTATTTAAAAACGCAACTGTTTGGACCAACGAAGAAGTTGGAATATTAACTAAAACTGATGTATTGGTAAAAAATGGGAAAATTGAAAAGATTGGAAAAAACTTAGCTTCAGGAAATTTATTGACCATAGATGCCACAGGGAAGCATTTAACTAGTGGAATTATTGACGAACACTCACACATTGCTGCAACTAGTATTAATGAAGGTGGGCAAAATTCTTCTGCTGAAGTTACTATAGAAGATGTGTTAGATCCTGAAGATATTAATATCTATAGAAATTTAGCGGGTGGGGTTACCGCTATTCAAATTTTACATGGCTCTGCCAATCCTATTGGAGGTCGTTCTGCCATTATTAAACCTCGTTGGGGAGCAGATGCAAAAGGTCTGTTATATAAAGATGCTCCAAAATTTATAAAATTTGCTTTAGGGGAAAACGTAAAACAATCCAATTGGCAAAGTTATAGTCGTTTTCCACAAACGAGAATGGGTGTAGAACAATTGTATGTTAATTACTTTACCAGAGCAAAAGAATACGAAGTAAAAAAATTAAGTGGAAAGCCCTATCGTTACGACCTCGAAATGGAGGTTTTAGTCGAAATATTAAATAAAGAACGTTTTATTTCTTGTCACTCATATGTACAAAGTGAAATTAATATGTTAATGAAGGTCGCAGAGCGTTTTAATTTTAGAATTAACACATTTACGCACATACTAGAAGGCTATAAAGTTGCAGACAAAATGAGAGAACACGGTGTCGGAGGTTCAACATTTAGCGATTGGTGGGCATATAAATACGAAGTAAAAGATGCGATTCCTTACAACGCATCCATTATGGCAGCTGCAGGGGTCACCGTGGCTATTAACAGTGATGACGCAGAAATGTCAAGAAGGTTAAATCAAGAAGCGGCTAAGTCAATAAAATATGGAGGAATATCTGAGGAAGAAGCATGGAAAATGGTAACCCTCAATCCTGCTAAATTGTTACATTTAGATGATAAAGTGGGTAGTATAAAAGTTGGAAAAGATGCAGATTTAGTTTTATGGAGTGATCACCCATTGTCGGTGTATGCCATCGCTGAAAAAACATTAATTGAAGGAGCTGTTTATTTTGATATTGAAAAAGATAAATTACAACGTGCCGCGATTAAAGAAGAGAAAAACAAGCTTGTAAAGTTAATGAGGGATGATAAAGACAAAGGTGTAAAAAAGAAAATACCTGTAAAAAAACAGAAAAAACAGTTTACTTGTGAAAGCTTATAACCTAATCAAAGAAATTATGAAAACATTAAAAAATATACGAACGATACTAATTATGAGCTTTGGTTTTATTGTTTATTCACAACAAACACCTGCTCCTTTACAAAAAGAAGTGTTAACTATATCTGGAGCAACTGCCCATATTGGAAATGGTGAAATTATTCAAAACAGTATCATCACTTTTGAAAATGGAAAGATAGTAGCAGTAGCAGATGCAACTACTTCTAAAATACCCTTAAGAGGAACTATTATTGATGCTAGCGAAAAACATGTTTATCCCGGTTTTATAGCTCCAAATACTACCTTAGGCCTCGTAGAAATAGATGCCGTTAGGCCCTCAAGAGATCTAGATGAATTAGGCCAATTTATTCCAAATATAAGATCATTAATAGCATACAATGCAGAAAGTAGGGTTGTTGAATCGTTAAGGCCTAACGGGGTTTTAATTGCGCAAACTACGCCCAGAGGAGGAATAATTTCTGGAACCTCATCTATTGTACAACTTGATGCTTGGAATTGGGAAGATGCTGCAATTAAGGTGGACGATGGAATACACTTGAACTGGCCAGAAAGTTATGTGCAAGGAAGATGGTGGTTAGGAGAGTCTAGTGCTGAAAAACCAAATAAAAAATATCAAGAAGAACTAGAAAGTATTACAAGTTTTATTGTAAACAGTAAAACCTATGGAAAATCAACTCCTGAAACAATTAATGAATCCTATAAAGCGATGCAAGGACTTTTTAGAGGTGAGCAAAAAATGTTTATTCATGCTAACGGTGAAAAAGAAATGATTGACGCTGTTTCCATACTTAAAAATAATGGAATAGATAATTTAGTTTTAGTTGGTGCTTATGAAGCTTATAAAATTACAGATTATCTAAAACAGCATCATGTTCCTGTTTTAATTCAACGAGTGCATACCACACCAGAAGGTGATGATGATGATTATGACCTACCTTATAAATTAGCAAAACTATTAGTGGAAGAAGGAGTATTAGTAGCTTTACAATCTAGTGGACAAATGTCTAGGATGAATACAAGAAACTTACCTTTTTATGCTGGTCAAGTTGTTGGTCAAGGAATGGATAAAGAAAAAGCATTGCAATTAATTACTGAAAATCCAGCAAAAATCTTAGGAATTGACAATTCTTATGGAACCTTAGAAGTAGGGAAAAGTGCTACGCTCTTTATAAGTGAAGGAGATGCATTGGATATGATGTCCAATCAATTAATTAAAGCTTTTATTGATGGAAGAGAAATTTCTCTTGAAACACACCAAACAGAACTTTGGAAACGCTACACCAATAAGTACAGTAATAAATAACTGGTTGTTTAGCAAAAACTTATATTTGTCCTATGCTAAAAAATATTTCAAGCACTCAAAATCCGCTAATAAAAAAAATTATTTTATTGCAGGAAAAATCTAAGGAACGTAAAAAAACAGGTGCCTTTGTTATTGAAGGAAAACGAGAAATTGAATTAGCATTAAAGGGAGGTTATCTAATAGAAACTATTCTTTTCAATTCAGTTATTATATCAAAAGAAGAAGTCTTAAATCATTTTGGAGAACCGACCATTAATTTAATAGAAATTAGTGCTGAGGTTTATAAAAAAATTGCCTACCGAAGTTCTACAGAGGGTATTATAGCTATATCAAAAACTAAAGATTTGAGCCTGATTAATTTAAATCTACGAAAAAAAGATTTAATTGTGCTCGTTGCAGAAGCTCCTGAAAAACCAGGTAATATAGGAGCCTTTTTAAGGACGGCTGACGCTGCAAATGTTGATGCTGTAATTATTGCAAATCCTAAAACAGACTTATACAATCCAAACATTATTAGATCTAGCGTTGGATGTCTTTTTACTAATACGCTTGCTACTGGAAGCACTACAGAAATTATCACTTTTTTAAAAGAAAAAAAAATAAATATATTTAGTGCCATTCTCCAAGAATCAGAGTCTTATTACACTCAAGATTTCACAAGAAATACTGCGATTATAGTAGGTACTGAATCTACTGGTTTATCGCAAGAATGGAGAACAACTAGTTATAAAAATATCCATATTCCTATGCAAGGGGAAATCGATTCGATGAACGTCTCTGTAGCAGCAGGGATACTTTTATTTGAAGTTAAAAGACAACGACATTTCAAATGATATTTATTAAAAATTCAAATCCTATCTAAAAAAATAGATTATACAAATGACATCCGACACGCTCTTTTATATTCTCATTTCCATATTAATAATAAGCTTTATTGTTGATAAAGTTTTAGATGCTTTAAATGCAAAACATTATAAGGACCCCATACCCCCTGAGCTCAGTGATGTATACGAAGAAAAAGACTATCTAAAATCACAAAATTATAAAAAAGCAAATGATCGTTTTAGCTCCATTGCTTCATCAATTTCGTTAGTTGTAACATTGTTTTTTTTCTATTTAGATGGTTTTGCTTTTGTAGATGAATGGGCTCGAACATTTTCAGACAACACAATTATAATTGCGCTCATTTTTTTTGGAAGTATCATGTTTGCTAGTGATTTATTAAGTACTCCTTTTAGCTATTACCATACCTTTATCATTGAAGAAAAATTTGGATTTAATAAAACTACATTAAAAACATTTCTGGTGGATAAAATTAAAGGATGGTTAATGTCAGCTATTTTAGGAGGTCTATTACTTTCGATAATTATTTGGTTTTATGAATCTGTAGGTAGTAATTTTTGGTTGTATGCTTGGGGTATAATAGCTGTATTTGTTTTTTTTATAAATATGTTTTACGCACGTTTAATTGTCCCTCTTTTTAATAAGCAAACACCACTTTGTGATGGTTCATTAAAAACTAAAATTCAAGATTATGCACAAAAAGTAGGATTTAAACTAGATAAAATAGTTGTAATTGATGGTTCTAAAAGAAGTACAAAAGCCAATGCTTATTTTTCAGGTTTTGGAAGTGAAAAGAGAGTTACGCTATTTGATACCTTAATTAAAGATTTAGAAGAAGAAGAAATTGTTGCAGTTTTGGCACACGAAGTAGGCCATTATAAAAGGAAACACATACTATTTAATTTAATAATTAATATTTTAGTAATGGGGTTTACTTTCTGGTTATTATCGTTATTCATAGGAAATCCAATATTATCAGAAGCCTTAAATGTAGCTTTACCTTCCTTCCATATTGGTTTAATAGCTTTTGGAATACTCTACAGTCCCATTTCAGAGCTTACAGGATTGTTAATGAACTTTATTTCGAGGATATTTGAATACCAAGCCGATAATTATGCAAAAGAAACCTTCGATGCTTCACCATTAATTTCGGGTCTAAAAAAACTAAACAAAAATAGTTTAAGTAATCTAACTCCCCATCCAGCTTATGTTTTTGTTTATTATTCACATCCAACATTACTTCAGCGATATCATAATATGAAAAAATAAATACGCTATTTTAATTTAACGTTATGAACTTTAAAAAAAACTTAAAATCTAGTATAAATAAGATTTTATTTTATTGTTTATTTCAATCATTTGTGTATTTTTAATTTATGACAGATAAGGCACTGGATCTAGAAAATAAGGAAATTGCTAAGCAGTATAAAAAATTGCTTAAAATTAGTTATCGAACACTTTCGAAAGAAGATAAAAAACTAATCCGAAGTGCTTTCGACATTGCAGTTGATGCCCATAAAGAGCAAAGAAGAAAGTCAGGTGAAGCTTACATTTTTCACCCTATTGCTGTAGCAAAAATTGTAGCTTCTGAAATTGGTCTGGATTCCACTTCCATCGCAGCAGCATTATTACACGATGTTGTTGAAGACACTAATTATACTTTAGCTGACGTGGAACAAATGTTTGGGGAGACGGTTGCAAGAATCGTTGATGGTTTGACCAAAATTTCTCATTTATCTACAGATAAAGATATTTCTCTTCAAGCTGAAAATTTTAGAAAAATGCTTTTAACCCTTAATGAAGACATTAGAGTTATCATCATTAAGATTGCAGACCGATTGCACAATATGCAAACTATGGGGGCTATGCCTCCAGACAAACAAGTAAAAATAGCTTCAGAGACATTGTACATATATGCGCCATTGGCTCATCGAATTGGAATGTACAATATTAAAACAGAATTGGAAGATTTAGGATTAAAATACACAGAACCTGAAGTTTACAATGACATATTTAGTAAAATAAAAGAGAGTAAACAACAGCAAGACAAGTACATTAAAACTTTTACTAGTATTGTTAAAGATACATTAGATAAGGAAAAATTAAAGTACGAAATTAAAGGAAGACCAAAGTCAATTTTTTCAATAAGAAGAAAAATGATGGTTCAAAATGTTTCTTTTGATGAAGTTTATGACAAGTTTGCTGTGCGAATAGTTTATAATTCTAGTGAAGAAAACGAAAAGTTCATCGCTTGGAAAATATATTCTATAGTAACTGATAATTTTCGCCCCAACCCCACCAGATTACGTGATTGGATCTCGTCGCCAAAATCGACAGGTTATGAAGCACTGCATATAACAGTTATGGGACCAAAAGGACGTTGGGTTGAAGTTCAAATTAGATCGGAACGAATGAATGAAATTGCCGAAAAAGGTTTTGCGGCTCATTACAAATACAAAAACAAAGAAAAAGGAGATATTGAATTAGACAATTGGCTCAATAAACTTCAAGAAACTTTGGGTAGTTCAGAAATTAGTGCCGTCGATTTTGTTGAAGAGTTTAAACTCAATCTTTATGCTAAAGAAATATTTGTATTCTCTCCTATGGGCGATTTATATTCTTTATCAAAAGGTTCTACTGCCCTCGATTTTGCTTTTCATGTTCATACGGAAATTGGACTTCATACTAGAGGAACAAGGGTGAATGGCAAATTGGTTCCACTTAGTAAAAAATTAAAAAGCGGAGATCAAGTTGAGATCATCACTTCAGATAAAGCTAAACCAAATTCAAATTGGTTAGATTATGCGGTAACGGGACGAGCATTATCAAAAATAAAATCTTCATTAAAAGAAGAAGAAAAATTAATAGCTAAAGAGGGAAAAGTAATTTTAGGTAGAAAATTAAAATCTCTTAAAATCCCTTTTGATGAAAATACGGTTAACCAACTTGTGTCCTATTTTAAAATCAATACAAGTCTGGATTTATTTTATCGTGTTGGGGTCGGAATTATAGATAATAAAAAGCTAAAAGAATTTGTTGCAACAAGAAACAATGCTTTTGTCAGTTTCTTTAAAAATAGATTAAGAAAAAATACGAAACCGGAGGAAATCGACAAAGATGAAATTACTGCAAAATATGATTTGTTGGTGTTTGGAAAAGATGAAGAAAAATTAGATTACAAATTATCTGCCTGCTGCAATCCAATACCTGGTGATAACGTATTTGGTTTCATAACGGTATCTGACGGAATTAAAGTTCACAAAAAAAATTGTCCCAATGCCTTACAACTTCAAAGTAACTTTAGTTATAGAATCATAAATGCTAAGTGGAAAGATTCGACACAAAGTGACTTCAAAGCAGAAATTGTTATCTCTGGAATAGATACTATCGGATTAGTTAACGAGGTCACAAAAATAATTTCTAACAATCACAATATTAATATGATTAATCTTCATTTTGAAAGTGACGATGGCGTTTTTAACGGAAATATTGCAGTGGTGGTAAAAAATATTACCATTCTTGATAACCTTGTGAAAAACATTAAAAAAATTAATGGTATCGATAAAGTTAGCAGACTATAATTAAGTATTTTTGTGATATCATGAGCACAAAAGTAAATCCAAATAATCAAGTAATTGTAAAGAATGTTTTTACGGCTTTTTTAGGTGAAAAAGGTCATAGAAAAACACCGGAGAGATATGCAATACTTCAAGAGGTCTACGATCTAGAAGAACATTTTGATATTGAGTCATTGTACATCAATATGAAGAACAAAAACTATCGAGTAAGTAGAGCCACGCTTTATAACACCATAGAATTACTTTTAGAGTGTGGTTTGGTACGAAAACATCAATTTGGACAAAGTCAAGCACATTACGAAAAATGTTATTTTGATAAACAACACGATCATCTCATTTTATCCAATGGAGAAGTAATAGAGTTTTGTGATCCTAGGATCCAATCTATAAAAAAAACCATTGAAGAAGTTTTTAATGTAGATATCATTAATCATTCACTTTATTTTTACGGAAATAAAAAAAATCCTGAAACCAAACAGGACAAATCATAACTTATGGCAGTAGATTTATTATTAGGATTACAATGGGGAGACGAAGGAAAAGGAAAAATTGTAGATGTTCTTACAAAAAATTATAACATAATAGCTCGTTTTCAAGGTGGTCCAAATGCAGGACACACCCTAGAATTTGACGGTATAAAGCATGTATTAAGAACAATCCCATCTGGTATTTTTCATGAAAAATCCATCAATGTGATTGGTAATGGTGTGGTAATAGATCCTGTTGTTTTTGTAAAAGAATTAGAAGGTCTTGATAAATATGATATTGACTACGTATCTAAATTAATTATTTCAAGAAAAGCACATTTAATTTTACCTACTCACCGACTACTAGATGCTGCATCTGAGGCTTCTAAAGGGAAGGCGAAAATTGGCTCTACCCTAAAAGGAATTGGTCCTACATACATGGATAAAACAGGTAGAAATGGTATTCGTGTTGGAGATTTAGAACTTGAAACTTTTAAACAAAAGTATAAATCTCTTGCAAAAAAACACGTTGCAATGATAGACTTCTACAATGTAGATATTCAATATGACTTGGACGAAATGGAAGTAGAATTTTTTGAATCCTTAGAAAAACTAAAAAAGTTAACTTTTATTGATAGTGAGGAGTATTTAAATCAAGCTATCAAATCTGAAAAGACTATCCTAGCAGAAGGAGCTCAAGGTTCTCTTTTAGATATTGATTTTGGAACTTATCCTTTCGTAACTTCTTCTAATACCACTGCTGCAGGAGCATGTACTGGTCTTGGAGTTGCACCTGGAAAAATAAAGGAAGTGTATGGAATATTTAAAGCCTATACAACACGTGTAGGTTCGGGACCATTTCCAACGGAATTATTTGACGACGTTGGAGCTAAAATGGCTAAAGTGGGTCATGAGTTTGGTGCAGTTACCGGTAGAGCTAGACGTTGTGGCTGGTTAGACTTAGTTGCTTTAAAATATACCTGTGAAGTGAATGGAGTTACTCAATTGATGATGATGAAAAGTGATGTATTAAGTGGTTTTGATCATCTTAAAGTTTGTACCTCTTATAACTATAAAGGTGAAGTCATAAAACATCTCCCTTACAATATCGAATCGGAAAACGTAACGCCCATATATACCAACTTAAAATGTTGGAAAGAAGATTTGACTAAAATGACAGCGGCTAGTCAGTTACCGAAGGAGTTAAACGATTATATCGATTTTCTTGAAAAAGAATTAGAATTACCCATTAAAATAGTTTCTGTAGGTCCAGATAGGAAACAGACAATCCCAAGGTAATACCAATTCTTTAGTATCTTTGTAAACCTATACACAAAGAATTTTATTTGAAACTTAATAATTACATTTTAATATTGTTTTTTATTTGGTGCGGTTATACTTTAACCGCTCAAGAGGAGCCTATTAATCCCAGTGAAAAAACTCAAGTAACCATTAAATCAGGTTATTGGGAAAAGAAACCTGATGTGCCAGATGCCGTTATCTATACCAGAGATAACTCTGGACAAGTTTATATTATCCATGAGGGAGTTGAAATGTGGTGTGACCAAGCTTATGTTTATACTAAAGATAATTTTGTAAAGGCATATGGGGCTGTAAAAATCATACAGGGAGATACTGTTTCCATGAAAAGTAATTATAGCGAGTACAATGGTAATACTCAATTTGCTTTTGCCAGTGGCAAGGTTTCCTTCAAAGATCAAAAAACATCTTTAAAAACAGATACCTTATACTTTGACCGGATCAAACAGCAAGCCTACTACAATAGTGGTGGAACTGTAAAGGATTCTTCAAGTACACTAACTAGCATCGTTGGAAGGTATTTTGCCAAATCTAAAAAGTATCAATTCCTATCGAATGTAGAGATAAAAAATCCAAAGTATACTATAAACTCAGAACAATTAGATTTCTTTTCTGAAACAGGTATGGCCTATCTATACGGTAAATCTACTATTATAGGTAAAACGAGTACTGTATATTGCGAAAGAGGTTACTACAACACCAGAAAAGATATTGGATACTTTGTCAAAAACTCAAGAGTTGATTATGAAAATAGGATCATGTATGGTGACAGTATTTATTTTAATAGAAATAAAAACTTTGCCTCTGCGACAAATAATATACGAATTATTGATACCCTAAATAATAGTTATGTGAGAGGACATTATGCAGAAGTATTTAGGGACAAAGATTCTGTTTTTATAACGAAAAGAGCGGTTGCAATCACAGTTCGAGAAAATGACTCCATATATATCCATGCAGATACCTTAAAAATTACTGGAAAACCTGATCGTCGAATTTTAAGAGGATTTTACAAAGCACGGTTTTTTAAAAGAGGAATACCAGGTGAAGAACCCACCAGTGGTAAATGTGATTCTATATACGTAAATGAACGAACCGGAATTACTAAACTATTACGCAATCCGATATTATGGTCTGGAGAAAATCAAATGACAGGTGATACCATTCATTTATTAAGGAATATCAATACAGATAAATTAGATACTTTAAAGGTCTATAATAACTCGTTTGTTATCCAAAAAGATAGTGCTGGGTATAATCAAGTAAAAGGAGAACGATTGATTGGATTATTTACAAATAACGAATTAGACACCATAAATATCAAAAAAAATACGCAAGTAATTTTCTTTTCAAGAAACGAAAATGAAGAATTAGTAGGAATAAATAACACAACGAGTAGTTCTATTCAAATGTATCTTGAAAATCAAGAAATAAGAGGGATTCGGTTTATCAAAAAAGTTAATGGTAAATTATATCCACCTTCACAATTTCCAGAAAATGCAAGAATTCTACCAGGCTTTAAATGGTTTGGGGATGAACGTCTCTTTAAAGTGAGCGATTTATTTAAAGGGAAACCGGCCCCAATTCTTCCTAAAATTAAAGGCATACATTTACCAAAAAAAGAGGAAGATTTTTTTAATAATGAAGCTGAAAAATATAACTAAACGTCTAACTATTACATAGTGAGAAATCAATGGAAAAAGATTTTTTTAAATATCAAGCTCAAACCACTCCACATCCTCTTGCCCTCGAGGTATTAAAAGCTAAAGGGTCTTACATTTACGACCAAAATCAAAAAAAATATTTAGATTTTATAGCTGGTGTTTCTGCTTGCAGTTTAGGCCATTGTCATCCTAAGGTTGTAAAAGCTGTGAAAAATCAGTTAGACAAGTATCTTCATGTGATGGTCTATGGAGAATTTGTTCAAGAACCAGCAGTTCATTTAACAAAACTACTCCACGATCATCTACCAGATAACTTAACGACTACATATTTAACCAATAGCGGTACTGAGGCTATTGAAGGGGCTATTAAACTTGCTAGAAGAGCCACTGAAAGAAAAGAAATTATTTATGCAAAAAAGGCATATCACGGAAGTACACTTGGAGCTTTAAGTATTTTGGGGGTTGAAAGTCAAAAACAAAAATTTGAACCACTAATTCCTGAGTGTCATGCAATCGAATTTAATGCTGAAAGTGAATTATCAAAAATAACCAATAAAACAGCTGGCGTGATATTGGAAACTATTCAAGGTGGCGCAGGTTTTATAGTTCCAAAAAGTAATTATTTAAAAAAAGTAAAGAAACGTTGTGAAGAGGTTGGTGCATTATTAATTTTAGATGAAATCCAACCTGGATTTGGTAGAACTGGAAAATTATTTGGTTTTGAACATTTTGAAATTTCACCAGATATTTTAGTGGTCGGAAAAGGAATGGGTGGAGGAATGCCAATTGGTGGTTTTATTGCTTCTAATGAATTGATGATGTTATTGTCTAACCATCCTAAATTAGGACATATCACTACTTTTGGTGGAAACCCTGTAATAGCAGCTGCTGCCCTAGCTACACTGAAAGAATTAACCGAAACTTCATTAATTAAAGAAACTTTAATAAAAGAAAAACTTTTTAAAAAACTTTTAGTTCACCCATCCATAAAAGAAATTCGAGGGAAAGGTTTAATGCTTGCACTAATAGTGGAATCTCCAGAACTCGCTTCAAAATTAATATTAAAGTGTAAAGAAAAAGGAGTATTGCTTTTTTGGCTACTTTTTGAGAATAAAGCGATTCGTATAACTCCTCCCTTAACAATATCTAAACAAGAAATTAGAGAAGGTTGTGAAATTATCCTTGAAGTATTCGATTCAATTTAAACTAATTAACCACCCCCACTAACTCTTAAATTTAAGTTAAAAAATCCCTCCATCTGTTAATAAGTCCGTTAACAACAAAAACGGCACAACATTTGAATGTTACCTTACATTAGTATATTTAATTAAGATAAATTTTGATTTTCTTAAAAAATTATATTTGAGCGAGCAAAACAACATACCACTCACCCGTTTCGAATCCATGTTAAAAACAAATAACGTGTATTTCTTTGATTCTAGTGAGTTTGAAGACATTATTCATTATTATCTAAATAATGGGAAAATAGCACTTGCAAAAAAGGCTACAAAACTAGGATTAGAACAACATCCAACTTCTACCAACCTAAAGTTATTTCAAGTTGAAATGTTTATTTTTGAAAATGAATTAGAAATAGCAGAAGAGCTATTAGAGAACATCTATTTGCTTGAACAATTTAATGAAGAAGTTTTTATACAAAAGGCCAATATCCTTTCAAGAAGAGATAAGCATCTGGAAGCTATTAAAATGCTAGAAAAGGCTCATGATTTGTCTACAGAACCCTCTGATGTCTTATCTCTTATTGGGATGGAATATTTATTTTTAGAAGATTTTGAAAATGCAAAAAAATATTTTATTCAATGTCTTTTTGAGGATAGCGAAGACTTCTCTGCACTGTATAATATTATTTATTGTTTTGAGTATTTAAATCAAACCGAGGAGGCCATTGAATATTTAAATGGATTTTTAAATAAAAATCCTTACTGCGAAGTTGCATGGCATCAAGTTGGAAAACAATATTTCTTACTGAAAGAGTACAGAAAAGCGTTAGCGGCCTTTGATTTTGCAATTATTAGTGATGATCGATTTATTGGAGCCTACCTTGAAAAAGGAAAAGTTCTGGAAAAGTTAAATCGATATAATGAAGCTATAGAAAGTTATACGGTAACACTAGGATTAGATGATCCAACTTCCTTTGCTTTATTAAGAATAGGTAAATGTTATGAAAATTTAGGAAATAGTGAATTAGCACTTCAGTTTTTTAATAAATGTGTAGAAGAAGATGCTTTATTAGACAAAGGCTGGATTGCTATTACCGACTACTACATTAAAACTAAAAATTTTAAAAAAGCATTGTATTATATTAATAAAGCTATCAATATCGACAGTGAAAACGTACTGTACTGGAAACGATATGGAAAGATAAACTTTAGACTTAATCTTTATGAAGAGGCTGAGGTTGGTTACCGAAAAACATTAGAATTGGGAAATTATGAACTTAACTCTTGGTTGACACGTAACGATATTTTGTTAAAATTAGGAGAATTTGAAGCTGCAAAGAATAACTTATTTCAGGCAAAAGAATTTTATGAAGAAAGCGCAGAAATAGAATATAGATTAGCAGGTTTATTTTTTAAAAACTTAGAATTCAATAAGGGTGAATTTCATCTAAAAAATGCGCTAAAATTAGATTCTGAATTTTTAATTATCATAGAAGAACTTTTTCCAAAAGTATATAGCTTAAAGAAAGTTAAAGAAATAATTAAAGTACACAAAAAAGCTTCCCTTTAAAATGTGTATTTTTGATGTAATTAGTTTTTTTAATGCATCAAAAAAATAATGCCAAGACGCAATTTTATAGATTACCTAACTATAACAGCTAAAGGATTAGCTATGGGTGCTGCTGACGCCGTACCTGGTGTATCTGGTGGAACAATAGCATTTATTTCAGGGATTTACGAAGAACTAATTTTTACTATTAGCAATGTAAATCTTTCTCTTTTAAAAACCCTTAAAGAAAAGGGTTTGTCTTCTTTTTGGAAACAGCTAAACGGGAATTTTATTATTGCTTTACTTTCTGGTATTTTAATAAGCTTTGTTAGTTTTATGAAACTCGCTAAGTATTTAATTGAAAATCATCCAATTTTTATTTGGTCCTTCTTTTTTGGACTAATTATCGCTAGTATTTTATATATCGGAAAACAAATTAAAACTTGGAATTTTAAAATTATTTTAGCTTTAATTCTTGGTGGTTTAGTTGCTTATTATATCACCTCAATACCCCCCCTAGCAAATAATGACAATCCTTATTTTCTATTTATTGCAGGTGCGATTGCAATTTGCGCTATGATTCTTCCAGGGATTTCTGGCTCATTTATTTTATTGATTTTAGGAGCATACAAAATACTTAGTGATGCAATTCATGATTATAATTTTAGAAATCTATTTATTTTCATTGGTGGTGCTACAGTAGGATTATTGAGTTTTAGCAGGGTTTTAAAATGGCTTTTTAAACATTATGAGAACACTACATTAGCAGTTTTAACAGGTTTTATTATAGGATCTTTAAATGTAATTTGGCCCTGGAAACAAACCATTACAGTTTTTTCAAAGGAAATAGGAAAAGAAATCCCTTTTAATACCATTACTGATATAGGCTCACTTTCAATTTTTCAAATAAAAATTCAGAATTTCGAAAGCTATAAAGTTATGCTTGAAAAAAGTATAAGCCCTTATACTTATTCAACAATTAACAATGGTATAGATTCTCAGTTACTTTTAGCAATAGTTTTTATGATTTTAGGATTTTCAACTATATTACTATTAGAAAAAACTGCCAATAAAAAATCGATTAATGGCTAGTATACGTTCCATATCAGATAGAATTTGGTTAGTTCTAAAAGGATTAGCGATGGGTACAGCCAATAAAGTTCCAGGGGTATCTGGTGGTGTAGTGGCTTTTGTTGCAGGATTTTATGAAGAATTTATTTATTCACTACAAAAAATAAATCGCAAAGCATTTTTATTATTATTTAATAGAGGATTAAAACCATTTTTAGAGTATACCAATGCGCGTTTCATAGGGCTATTATTCTTAGGAATGATTATAAGTTATTTTAGTATTTCGAAAATACTAGATTATCTACTGGTTAATTTTGAACTTTACGTTTGGTCTACTTTTTTTGGAATGATTATAGGATCCTTATATTATATTGCCAAAGATTTTCAAAAATGGAACCGGAAATACATTTTTTTTTTATTACTTGGTGTTTTAATAGGTGTTAGTATTAGTTTTTTAGAGCCTGCTAAAGAAAATGATAATTTATTTTTTGTTTTCTTTTGTGGAATTATTGGAGTTTCTGGCATGACATTACCTGGATTGTCAGGTTCTTTTATTCTAATTCTGTTGGGTAATTATGTGTTACTTTTAGTAGATTCTGTAAATGCACTTTACGAAACTTTTTCGGATATACTTCGTAACGATTATAACTTTTTAGAGGATGCAAAAAGAATTCATTTATTAAAAGTCTTATCTGTATTTTCTTTGGGATCTATTACAGGATTAGTGACCCTTTCTAATGTTTTAGCATTTCTCTTAAAAAACTATAAAAAAATAACAAATGCATTAATCATTGGTTTTATAGGTGGCTCGCTTGGGGTAGTTTGGCCGTGGAAAGAAAAAATTTTAGAAAAAGATAGTTTTGGAAATATTTTAACGGATTCCAACGGAAGAGAAATCGTTATAAGCTACCAAAGATACTTTCCAACAGAATTAACTCCTGATTTTTTTTTAGCGATTTTATGTATGGCAATAGGTATTCTAATTCTTCTTTTCTTAGATGGATACCATAAAATAAAAATAAATTCGAATGGCTAAATACGGATTAATTGGAAATAATATTGGATATTCCTTTTCAAAAACTTTTTTCAATTCTAAGTTTAAAAAGGAAGAAAGAAGCGATTCGTATGAAAATTTTGATATTCCTGATTTGAGCCAATTTTCAGAGATCCTTCTTAATAATCCAAAATTAAAGGGTTTAAATGTAACAATTCCTTATAAAGAAAGTATTATTAAGTGTTTAGATAGTATTGACTCTAATGCTCAAAAAATTGGAGCAATCAATACCATAGAAATTACTTCCGAAGGGAAATTAATTGGCTACAATACAGATTACATTGGGTTTAAAAAATCCCTAAATAATTTACTACCCATATCAAAAAAGAATGCCCTAGTTCTTGGAACTGGAGGAGCTAGTAAAGCAATTGTATATACTTTAAAATCATTAAATTATAAGATCACCCAAGTTTCTAGGGTAAAAAAAGAAGGTATTACTACTTATGCAGAATTAAATAAAGAGGTCATGATTCAACACCAATTAATTATTAATTGTACTCCACTAGGCACATTCCCAAATATTGACCAATATCCTGATATTCCTTATCAACACATCACAAAAAGTCATCTTATTTTCGACCTCACCTATAATCCTCTAGAAACTATGTTTATGAAATTAAGTAAAGAACAAGGAGCTAGAGTCAGCAATGGATTAAAAATGTTAGAATTCCAAGCCGAAGAAGCTTGGTCGATATGGGAAGCAAAGAATATTTAGATTTTTTTTTAATTACCTTGACCTTCCTTTGGTAATTAGTAAGTAGTTAGTATCTTGATACCATAAAAATACGCAGAAAAAATCTGTATACAATTTGAACTTTAACATTGAAAAAAATGTCAGAAAAAGAAAGCAATAAAGAAATTGAAACTATTGAAACACCTGTTTCAGAAACTTCGAATCAAACAGAAACAGTTGAAAAAACTTCTACTGAAGCAACTAAAAGCGAAGGGATTACTGAAAAAGAAACTTTAAAAACTGTTCCAAAAAATACGATTCCCGTTGAAGAAAAAGAGGTGCTAATAAAAGATGATGAAAAGTCTGAAAACAACGAAGAAACCTCTATTATCGATTACAGTAAATTATCCGAACTAGAATTAATTTCTGAACTTAAAACTGTTCTAAATAGTAAACCAGTGAACGAAATTAAAGAGGTGGTTGAAAACATAAAAAATGAATTCAATTCAAAATTCCAAGATGAATTAGAAAAAAATAAGGAAAGCTTTCTAGCAGAAGGAGGAAATATTATAGATTTTTATTTTACAACTCCAGAAAAAAAGGAGTTTGATACCTCCTATTACTATTATAAAGATAAAAGAAGTAATTATTATAAAAATCTCCAAAAAGATCAAAAAGCTAATCTTATTAAAAGAGAGGAAATAATTGAAGAATTAAAAAGTCTTTTTAATGCCAAGGAGAATACAAGTACTATCTACAAAAGATTTAGAGACATTCAAGAAAGATGGTTTGATGCTGGCTCTATACCCAGAGATAAATACAATACAGTATGGAATAATTATCATCATCACGTTGAAAACTTTTATGATATACTTCACTTAGATAGAGAATTTAGAGATCGTAATTTTAAACAAAACTTAGAACATAAATTAAGATTAATCGGAAGAGCAGAGGAACTGACTAAAGAAGAAAATAATAACAAAGCTTTCCGTGAATTACAAATGCTCCACAAAATGTGGAAAGAGGAAATTGGCCCTGTTGCTAAAGAATTCAGTGACGATATTTGGGATAAATTTAGTGCTGCTACCAAAATCATTCACGACAAAAGAAACCAACACCTTGAACAACTAGAAGCAGAGGCGGAAAAAAATGTTGATTTTAAAATTGAAATAATAAATAACATAAATTCTCTAACAGACACTGCGAAAAATAAAGGGCATCAAACTTGGCAAAATACCATAAAAAAAGTCCAAGAGCTAAGAGATCAATTTTTTGAAGCCGGTAATGTACCCCGTTCAAAAAATAAAGAAATTTGGAGTTCATTTAAAGAAGCTACTCGAAATTTTAACAAAGAAAAGAATGCTTTTTATAAAATTCAAAAGAAAGAACAATTTGATAATCTTGCTAAAAAAAGAGAATTAATAAAAGTTGCACAAGACAATAAAGACGGAGATGATTTTGAAACATTAACTCCATTAATGAAAAAAATACAAACAGATTGGAAAAAAATTGGGCACGTTCCTAGAAAGGATAGTGACAAAATCTGGAAAGAATTTAAAGCTGTTTGCAATCATTATTTTGATCGTTTACATTCTCAAAAAAATGAGGCAAATAAAGAAGAAGTTGCAAATTTTGAAGCCAAAAAAGTATTTTTAGATTCCTTAGAGTCTTTATCCTTAGAGGGAGATTACAAAAAGGATATGGTTACCATAACAGCCAAAATAAAAGAATGGAAAGGATTAGGAAGAGTACCCTACAATAAAAAAAATATAGAACAAGATTTTAATAAAAAATTAGATGACCTATTTGAAAAATTAGATTTAGACAAAAAACAAATAGAGTTGATTAAATTTGAAAACAAATTAAATTCTTTTGTATCTGAGGAGGATGATAGAAAATTAAAAAATGAAGAGTTTTTTATCTCCAAAAAAGTAGGTGAAATAAAAAACGAAATAAGACAATTGGAAAATAATTTATTATTTTTCAAACATGTTAAAGATGACAATCCCTTAGTAAAAGATGTCAATAATAATATTTTAAAACAAAAAGAGCAATTAGATACTTGGGTTGAAAAATTAAAAAAAGTAAGAGTTTTACGAAAAGAACAGTCCTGAAAAACAAAAAAGGTGTTAATTAACACCTTTTTTTATAGTTTTTTTTTAGCTTCTTCCCAATAGATATTCATTTCCGATAGGGTCATTTCTTTAATTGGCTTTTTAAGCTTTTTGGCTTTTTTTTCTAAATATTGAAATCTCTTTATGAATTTTTTATTTGTTCGCTCTAATGCATTTTCAGGATTTACATTTAAAAAACGAGCATAATTAATCATAGAAAACAAAACATCTCCAAATTCAGCTTCAATATTATCCGTATTATTTTCTGAAATTTCGTGATCTAACTCTTGGAGTTCTTCTTTAAGTTTATCGTACACCTGACGCGGTTCCTCCCAATCGAACCCTACACCAGCTACCTTATCTTGAATTCTATTAGCTTTAACAAGTGCCGGTAGTGAATTTGGAACCCCTTCAAGAACACTTTCTTTCCCTTCTTTAAGCTTTAAGGTCTCCCAATTTTGTTTGACTTCCTCTTCATTATTAACTTTAACATCACCATAAATATGAGGATGTCTAGAAATTAACTTATCACAAATAGAATTAGCTACATCCTCAAAATCAAAATCTTCTGTTTCACTTCCAATTTTAGAATAAAAAACAATATGTAATAATAAGTCTCCTAGTTCATTTTTGATTTCCGGTAAATTGTCATCAAGAATAGCATCACCAAGCTCGTAGGTTTCTTCAATAGTTAAATGACGAAGTGATTCAAATGTTTGCTTTTTATCCCAAGGACATTTTTTTCTTAGCTCATCCATAATGGTAAGAAGTCTATCTAATGCCTTAAGTTGATTAGCTCTCGAATTCATTTGTTATTCTTCCTCTGCAGAAGATTCATTTTTAAATTGTGATATTCCATTTTTGGTTAGTAAATTATACCATTGAACAATTTTTTTTATATCACTTGGATAAACTCTATCCTCATCATAGTCAGGTAAGATTTCGAAAAAATATTCTTCTAATTCATCCTTTGTAGACTTATGACTTATAGCCTCACCCCCTTTTTCCTTGTCAAATATTTTAGTGAAAACTTCGCTTAAAGGTAATTCTTTGGTTAAGGTATATATGGCTATTTCCGCCAAAATACTAACATTTTGTCTAGCACTTACACTTATTTTTTTTCCATCGATTAAAGAGATTGCTAAAAAACCATTTCTTGTTTGATTTTGAAGTTGGTAAAGGCCTGGTTTACCTGAAATCGTTAATATTTTTTCTAAGCTCATTATGTAAATTTAGGATTATTTTTATTTATGATTGAATAAATATGTTATTTGTAGATAACTGGTGAATTTTTTAACGTTTTTTTTTCATATTTGGAAAACGCATTCGGTAATCAATTCTTATCTTTCCTTTAGATATGTTAGCAAGCTTCCCCTTAATCAATCGTTTCTTTAAAGAAGAAAGTTTATCTGTAAATAATATGCCTTGAATATGATCATATTCGTGCTGAATAATTCGAGCAGCAATTCCACTAAATTCCTGGGTATGCTTTTCAAATTTTTCATCTAAATATTCGATTTTAACAGTTTCATTTCTAAAAACATCTTCTCTAACATCAGGTATGCTAAGACAGCCTTCATTAAATACCCATTCATCACCAGTCTCATCAATTATTTTTGCATTTATAAAGACTTGCTTAAAAGTGCTCAAAAAATTTCTTTCTTCTAATTCTAATTCTTCATCGTCTTTAAAAGGAGTTGCATCAACAATAAATATTCGAATAGGTAAACCTATTTGTGGAGCTGCCAAGCCAATTCCTTTTGCTCCATACATCGTTTCAAACATATTCTCCAATAAGGATTCTAATGCTGGATAATCTTTATCAATACTTTTTCCTAACTTCCTTAAAACAGGATCCCCGTATGCTATAATTGGTAATATCATTGTTTTATTTTTAAGTAATCTTGTAAAATAATAGTAGCACTAATTTCGTCTACTAGAGACTTATTTTGTCGCTTTTTTTTACTTAAGCCACTTTCTATCATTGTTTTTAAAGCTATTTTACTTGTAAATCGTTCATCCATCCGCTCTATTCTTAACGTTGGAAAAGCTTTTACTAATTTTAATATAAAATTCTTAATACATACTTCAACATCAGAATGTGTACCATCTTTTTGTTTAGGTTCTCCAATTATAATTAGCTCAACGTCTTCTTTTGCAAAATAATCTTTTAAAAATGAGATTAAATCTTTGGTTGAAACTGTTGTTAAACCAGACGCAATTATCTGCATTTCGTCGGTAATTGCGATACCCGTTCTTTTAGTTCCAAAATCTATTGCTAATAATCGTGCCATATTTTGTGCAAAAATAAGGGAATAATTAAAAGTGACTTCTATCTTTGTGAAATTATTAGATAAATATGACTGATTTACAAGAAATTATTGAAAAAGCATGGAACGACCGATCTCTATTAGCTGATCCAACTTATATCAATACTATTAGAGAGGTAATAAGTTTACTGGATGATGGTAAACTTCGTTGCGCAGAACCTACCAAAAATGGTTGGCAAGTTAACGAATGGGTAAAAAAAGCAGTAGTTCTTTATTTTCCTGTTCAAAAAATGGAAGTGTTGGAAACCGGTATATTTGAATACCATGATAAAATTCCACTAAAAAGAGGATATCAAAAAAAAGGAATACGAGTAGTACCTCATGCGGTTGCAAGACATGGCGCGTATATTTCGAAAGGTGTAATTTTAATGCCTAGTTATGTTAACATAGGAGCTTATGTCGATGAAGGCACCATGGTAGATACATGGGCCACAGTCGGAAGTTGTGCACAAATCGGCAAAAATGTGCATCTAAGTGGAGGCGTTGGTATTGGTGGTGTTTTAGAACCCTTACAAGCTGCTCCCGTAATCATTGAAGATAATGCTTTTATTGGATCTCGTTGCATCGTAGTTGAAGGTGTTAAAGTTGAAAAAGAAGCTGTTCTTGGAGCTAATGTAGTTTTAACAGCATCAACAAAAATTATTGATGTTACTCAAAGCGTTCCAAAAGAAACCAAAGGGATTGTTCCTGCAAGATCAGTAGTTATACCGGGTAGCTATACTAAATCATTTGCAGCAGGTGAATATCAAGTACCCTGCGCATTGATTATTGGTAAAAGAAAAGAAAGTACTAATAAAAAAACTTCTTTAAACGATGCTCTCAGAGAATACGATGTGGCTATTTAGCAAAAACGAACACAAAAAAAAGCTTATCTTTCTTGTCTAATTCATAGCCATAAAATAACTAATGAAAATACTTGTAATACAACAAAAAATGATTGGTGACGTATTAGTTAGCTCATTACTTTGTAATAACTTAAGAAAAGCATATCCGAGTGCACAAATAGATTATATGGTCTATAAAAGTACGCTACCAGTTTTAAAAGGAAATACGAGTATTGACAATTTTATTTTATTTGAAAAAAAACATCGAAAAAGTAAATTAAAATTTTTCAAATTAATATTTGATATTAGGAAAGAAAAATATGACTTGGTTATTGATGCTTATTCAAAATTAGAAAGTTGGTTAACCGTACTTTTTTCTAATGCCACTATTAAAGTTTCGTACAAAAAGTTTGGTAGAACTTTCTTGTACACACACAATGTTCCATTATGTGACGAACCTAAATCAAATATAGGTCTAGTAATAGAAAGAAGGCTTTCGCTATTATCACCACTAAATCTTGATACAAAAATAGAAGTCGTACCAAGTCTCATAGTTACAGAGGAAGAACGAAAAATTGTCACTAAATTATTTAATGATTTTAAATTAGATACCACAAAAAAAACAGTGATGGTATCCATTGTTGGTAGTAGATTTAACAAAACGTATCCATTAAATTACATGGCTAGGGTAATTGATTTAATTGCCACGAAAGTAGATGTAAATATCCTATTTAATTATATTCCTAAACAGCGAGAACTAGCAAAAAAGGTTTATGATTATTGTTCTGAAGAAACTAAAAAAAATATATACTTTGATTTATTAGGTAAAGACTTGAGGGAGTTTATAACTATAATGGATGCTTGTGATTTTATTGTAGGAAATGATGGTGGTGCAATTAATATGTCTAAAGCTTTAAAAAAACCATCATTTACTATTTTTTCACCTTGGATTGAAAAACGTTTTTGGTCAACTTTTGAAGATGGAAAACTTCACAGTTCCGTTCATTTGTTAGATTATCAACCTCAATTAATAGAGGGAAGAAAAAAGAAACAATTAAAAAATCAATCCATCGAGTTGTACCAGCATTTAAAACCTTCTTATTTTGAATCTAAGCTATTACAATTTATAGACTATAACTTAAACGAAGAAAAACCACTTCCTATCCCTACTGATTTCGAGCAAATATACGCTCTGCATAAGGAATTTCCTCTCTCTGCTGTCATTATAACCTATAATGAAGAAGAACATATAGAAAAATGTTTAGCGTCACTTGTTGGCGTTGCCGATGAAATTATAGTAGTTGATTCTTTTTCTACGGATAAAACAGAACAGATTTGTTCGAAGTATAATGTCAATTTCATCAAACATAAGTTTCAAGGATATATAGAGCAGAAAAATTATGCAATACGACAGGCTAAATATAATTATATTTTATCGCTAGATGGAGACGAGGCTTTGTCAGAAAAGTTAAAAAAATCTATTTTAGATATTAAATTACACTGGGATCATGACGGTTATTATTCTAATAGACTAAATAATTATTGTGGAACATGGATAAAGCACTCAGGATGGTATCCTGATAAAAAAATACGTCTATTTAAAAAAGGTAGTGGAGAATGGAAAGGCATCAATCCACATGATAGCTACACGCTTAAAAAAGGAAAAAAAATTGGTAAACTGGAGGGTGATATACACCACTGGATTCATAAAGACTATCAAGAACTACTCGATAAAGTGGAAAATTTTTCTACAATCGCGTCGAATGCGTATTATCAGTTAGGAATAAAATCTACTTATTTTAAAATATTGCTTAGACCAACCTGGGCATTTTTTTATTCTTATATTCTAAGGTTCGGTTTTTTGAATGGAAAAATTGGTTATCGAATTTGCAAACAAAAATTTAGAATAACATTATTAAAATATCAAAAACTATACAGACTTTGGCATCAAAACTCCTGAAGGCGCTTCTTATAATTCTTCGGATGAATAACGCTAAACATTGCTAAATTTTTATTTCCAAAAGAATATTTTTTTCTTTGCAGCTATTTTTTTGTGGTATTTTTTTTGAAATTCTTCCGTAAACAACCACATTTGATTGAATATTTTTTTTTCACTTTCACCAAATAACTTGGCATACTCATTTGCCATAACCTCAACCATCTCTTTTCTTGGAGTTAATTTTGAAAAATTTTTCATACGATCTTTAAAAGACATTTGGTGAAATTTCATTCTATTTAAATCAACCAAATAAAAATCATACTTTTTTGTAGATTCATTTCTTTTTATAAGCGTATTTCCGGGAGAGTGATCTAAAAAATTAATTCCTTTTTCGTGTAAATCAAAGGTAAAACGAGTAAATTCTCTAAGAATAATATCAAAATTTGGATAATCTTTATTGTTTACTAATTCTCTATAAGTGATATCATAGTCTAATTGGTTACTTATATAGAAACTTTTGTTTAAAAAATTAAAATTAGAAAACTCAAAGTAAGCAATAGGTTTTGGAGTATTAATCCCATTGTTTATAAGAATCTCTGCATACTCAAAAGATCGATGTGCTTTTGATTTCCTAAAAAAAGAATAAGCAATTCTATTTATTAAATGTGGAATTTTAAAGGATTTAACATTTAAGCTAAAATTTTCAATTGTAATTTTTTTAATGGTATTTCGACTTCCCTTTTTCCCATCAAAAGTATCAAAATCTTTTATCACACCTGAAATTATTTTAATAGAGGTGGCTGTTTGGTCCTTGTTGAATACTTTGTGTTCTTTATTTCTGATTGACATAAAAAGATACCTGTTTTGATAGTGTTTAATGATATTTAATAATATATTTAAATATTGAAATCGTAAATTTGTAAAGATAAAGTTATAATTATAAATGTATATATTCAATTACTTTTAATTACACTAAATTAGTATGGTTTATCATTCTCTGGATGGAGTATTTAAAAATGAATTTAAAATAACTAAAAAACGTCAGCTATACATAAAACCCAATTGTATAACTTTATCTCATTGGAAAATGGAGAGTATCATTAATAATCTGTCCTCTTATTGGAAGTATCAATTTAATAATATAAAAAAAATTGGTTTCTATAAATAATTAATAAATTTTATGGTGAATAAAATAAATTCAGAAAATAGAGTGCTACATCGAAAAATAGGATTTATTTTTTTAGATGAGATCCATCATTTAAATCATTTTATTACTATAGCTGTTGAATTAGCAAAAACTAATCAGGTTAGTATTCTTACATTTCCATCTAAACATACTTATTTAAAGGATTCATTAAAAAGACTAAATGGAGACCAAGTAGTTTTAGAACAGCTCAAAACAAAGCCCTTTAGAGCATTAACTGATAAACTAAAAAAAAGAGCTTTTCCTAGAAAAACTTTTTGGATGAAAAAAAATAAGAAATATCTTCTTTCAAATTTTGACGCATTAGTTTTTACAGACTACATACAACATACACTTTTTAAATACCGAAAAAATCAAAAAAAACCGAGATTTATTTTTTTATCTCATGGTTTTGCAGGAAGAGCTTATTCCTATAAAAAAGACTTATTAGATTTTGATTTAAATTTAATCTCAGGACAATTTTCTTATAATCAATTAAAAGAAAGGAAGTTACTCTGCAAACAAACAACTGTGATTGGTTATCAAAAAATTGACGCATTAAAATCTCATAACGTAAAAACAATTTTTAATAACAAAAAACCTGTAGTTTTATATAATCCGCATTTTACGCCTCCTTTTTCATCTTGGCATTTTTATGGTTTAGAGGTTCTAGACTTTTTTCATAAAAATCCTAATTATAATTTAATTTTCGCACCGCATATCAACTTATTTGCTTTTAAAGGAAAAGAGAAAAAAGAAACAATTCCTGATAAATTTTTCAATTCTGAAAACATTTATATCGATTTAGGAAGTATTAGAAGTGTAAATATGACTTATACAAAACAAGCAGATATTTATTTGGGCGACGTTTCTAGTCAGGTATATGAATTTATGTTAAAACCAAGACCTTGTATTTTCTTTAATCCTGAGAATATTAACTATAAAAAAGATAGTCATTACAGATTTTGGAGATGTGGAGAGGTTATTAATACTCCTAAAAATCTCAACAAATCACTTCAAAATATTAAGCCTAATTTTAATACATTTAAAAAAGTTCAAGAAAATATAAATAAAGAAAATGTTTATTCTGGAGATAAGGCGACAGCTACTCAAAGAGCTGCTAAAACAATCAACACTTATTTAAGGAACCTGGAAAATTCATAAGTATTTATCAATGCCATTTTTACATCGAATGGTCTTATTTAAAGTGGCATCTTTCTGTATTTGATCATTTTTATTGAAACTTGTTTTCGAAGCGGGTGGATGCCATATATGATAAACAATCCCACAATAACGGACACGCTTACCAACACAACCTTTATTAATCATTCTAGTAATCAACTCTGAATCTTCTCTTCCCCAGCCAGTCATATCCTCATTGTAGCCATTAACACTAATAAAATCTTTTTTCCAATACGAAATATTACAACCCCTAATTTTTTTTGACAACTCTGTTTTCGATCTATAAAAAACACTTAGAAAGGATATTCTAATCGCTCTAGTCCGTTTATTTAAACCTGTTGAAAAAAAATTAAACTTTACTTTTTTATTTAAAAATAGTGTAGCTGAAGTTTCTTCATTTAACGAAACACGACTTCCAAATAAATATCTATTTTTTTTAGCAAGGGAATAATGATCTTTGATAAATAAAGGATGCAAAATACAATCTCCATCTGTCTGTATAATATAGTCCCCTTTACTTTTGGCAATGGTTTTATTCAAAATTTCAGATCTTTTGAAGCCGTCATCTTTATGCCATACGTGGGTAATTGGAATACTAGACTTTTTCTTAAAAGCATTGATTAAATCTATAGTGGTATCTGTAGAGCCATCATCTGCAATAAGAAGTTCATCAGGTTTAAAGGTTAAATTTTCAATACTTAACAAAACTAAATCAAGAGCATCAGGCCAGTTATAAGTAGATATTAAAAGGGAAATTTTCAATTAGAAATACTTTTTTAATCAAAGATAAGATAATTTACATATTGATAATTAAAGAGACTCTAATTTTAACAATATAGATCCTTTCAACTGAAGAAGAATAATAACTAAATTAGTACTTTTGTAAATATTTATAATAACATTTTTATTACATGCAAACTGAAATAAATAATTGTCTTAATGTGCTTAAAAAAGGCGGTATCATTTTATACCCGACTGACACGGTTTGGGGTATTGGATGTGATGCGACTAATTATGAAGCAGTCGATAAAATATTTAAATTAAAAAAAAGAGCATCCAATAAATCTATGATTTCATTAGTGAATGATTTTAAAATGCTCAATCAGTATATTGAAGATGTACCAGAGGTTACCTATGATATCATTAAGTATGCAACCACCCCTACCACCATAATCTATGATCGTCCCTTACACGTGGCTGAAAATTTAATTGCTGAAGATAATTCAATAGGAATTAGAGTCGTTAGAGATGGTTTTGTAAGCAAATTAATCAAAAAATTTAAAAAACCAATTGTATCTACTTCCGCAAATTTAACTGGAAAAGCAACCCCAAATAATTTTAAAGAAATTAATAAAATTATTTTAGAGGGAGTTGACTATGTAGTTCCATTAAATCAACAAACTAAACCTTCAAAACCATCATCCATTATAAAAATTAAAACCAATGGTTCTGTTAGTGTTATTCGTAAGTAATTTACATAATCATTAAAAAAAATAGTGTCTAAAAAAATACATACAACAGCACTTTCAAAGCCTATCTTTAAAATAGTAGCTGAAGCATCTTCTTTATTAAACTTAGAAAGTTATGTAATTGGAGGATATGTTAGAGACTTCATTTTAAAAAGGGAAAAATCAAAAGACATTGATATAGTAACCATTGGTAGTGGTATCGATTTGGCAAAAAAAGTTTCAAGTTTGATTCCAAGTCAGCCTAAAGTATCCATTTTTAAAAATTATGGAACTGCGATGTTAAAAACGGATGAAATTGAAATTGAATTTGTAGGAGCAAGAAAAGAGTCTTATCAAAAAACTAGTAGAAATCCTGCTATTGAAGAGGGAACCTTGGAAGACGATCAAAATCGAAGAGATTTTTCAATTAATGCAATGGCATTGAGTTTAAACGAGTATAATTTTGGTGAACTTTTAGATCCTTTTAATGGGATTAAAGATTTAAAAAATAAAATAATTAGGACACCACTTGACCCAGATATTACCTATAGTGACGATCCACTACGAATGTTAAGAGCGATTCGATTTGCTACTCAACTTCAATTTAGAATAGAGGATCAGTCCTTTAAATCGATTGAAAAAAATGCAAAACGAATCAATATAATTTCTACAGAACGAATTGTAGATGAGCTACACAAAATATTGGCATCTCCGAAGCCCTCTATTGGTTTTGCTATTCTAAATAAAGTAAATTTATTAACTCATATTTTACCAGAGCTGTCAAATTTAAAAGGTGTTGACAGTATCGAAGGTCAACGTCACAAAGATAACTTTTGGCACACGCTTGAAGTGGTAGACAATATTGCTAAAAGCACAGATAATATATGGTTACGCTGGGCAGCTCTGTTACATGATATCGGAAAAGCACCTACTAAAAAATTTGATAAGAAAATAGGTTGGACTTTTCATGGTCACGAATTTGTTGGATCAAAAATGGTCTATAAATTATTTAAGCGATTGAAAATGCCTTTGAATGAAAAAATGAAATTTGTTCAAAAAATGGTATTCATGAGCTCAAGACCAATTGTAATTGCTTCGGATGTGACCGATAGCGCTGTACGCAGATTAGTTTTTGACGCAGGAGATCACATTGAAGATTTAATGACCTTATGCGAAGCAGACATTACAACTAAAAACCCCGAAAAATTCAAAAGATATCATCAAAATTTTCAAAGGGTAAGAGCTAAAATAATTGAAGTTGAGGAGCGGGATCATATCAGAAACTTTCAACCCCCAATTTCCGGAGAAGAAATCATCAAAACATTTAATTTAAAACCTTCAAAAGAAATAGGAATAATCAAAGATGCTATTAAAGAAGCTATTCTGGAAGGTAAAATTCCAAATGAATATATCCCTGCTAAAGAATTCATGCTTCAAAAAGGGAAAGAACTAGGATTAAAAAGTTACTGATATGGAATTTGTAAAATTAGAATCTGATCGTCTATTAATTCGTACCTTTAAAATAGGAGATGAACAAGCCATACTCGAGTTGAATTCAAATTCTCTTGTTCAAAAATATACAGGAGATACTCTCTTAACCACTAAAGAGCAAGCTGAAGATGTTTTGCATAATATCATCCTTAAAGATTATGAAATTTACGGATATGGTAGGTTTGCGGTTATCTATAAACCTGACCAAAAACTTATCGGTTTTACAGGAATTAAGTATTTACCTGAAGCAAATGGAGAATCGGATTTAGGCTATCGTTTTTTACCAGAATATTGGGGAAAAGGTATTGCCACAGAATCCTCAAAAATGGCTTTAGATTTTGGTTTTAATGGCCTCCAACTAAAAAAGATATTAGGATTTACTGAATTGAAAAACAAAGCCTCTACTCGTGTTTTAGAAAAAGTAGGATTTAAAATTAATAAAATTGATTTTTATCCAGGCGAGGAAAACGATCTAAGTTTATCCGTCCGTGAACAGGAAAACACAAACAAACTAAGTAAAAAAAAAGTGAATTGGTTGGTATTAAAAAAAGAAGATTATGAAAGATAATAAAAAAGTAATTTACTGGCTTTTAACCGGTTGCCTATTAATATTCATTATGGTAATTGTCGGCGGTATTACCAGATTAACACATTCTGGCTTGTCTATTTCCAACTATAAATTAATTTCTGGAATTGTCCCTCCTATGAATGATGTGGAGTGGGTAGAGGCTTTTGAACTTTATAAACAGTATCCAGAATATCAGAAGCTAAATAACTATTTTGATATACAAGACTTTAAAGATATTTATTTTTGGGAATGGATTCACAGAGTCATAGGAAGATTTATAGGAATTGTTTTTTTGGTTCCTTTTGTTTATTTTTTAGTAAGAAAACAATTAACAAAAGCTACCATTAAAAAATCTTTAGTTTTATTAGCTTTAGGTAGTTTACAGGGTTTTCTGGGTTGGTATATGGTAAAAAGCGGACTTGTTGACAGACCAGACGTAAGTCATTATCGACTAGCAATGCATTTAACTACTGCCTTTTTAACTTTTGCCTACACTTTTTGGGTGGCATTAGATTTAATATTTCCCAATAAAAAAACGATCTCTAAAAAATTACGTAACTTCATTAGAATTGGTTTAATTATACTAATTATACAAATTATTTATGGAGCATTTGTTGCAGGATTAGACGCTGGTTGGATTCACAATAACTGGCCACTAATGAATGATGGAAAATTTATTCATGAAACAGTGTATACAGAACAAAACCCAACTTACCTGAACTTTGTTGAAGGTAAAAGTGGAGTCCAGTTTATTCATAGAACACTCGCATACCTAGTCGTTATATTTATAATTGCTATTTGGTACAAAGCAAAAAATAGAATATTAACTCCTTGGCAGACCAAGGGAATAAGAGGTCTTATAATATTGGTGGGGGTACAATTTATACTAGGTGTTTTGACTCTTTTATTAGCGGTTCCTGTTTGGCTTGGAGTGCTTCATCAAGTAGCTGCATTTATTTTATTGAGCTTTATGATATTTACACTTCATCGATTCAGCAAATAGTTAAAAACTTATTGATACTTTTTTAAAAAAAACTATCATCTTGTATATCTTTGCGCCTTAATTTAATATTATGATTTATCGTTTCAGAGCAATTTTAGATACAAAAGAAGATGTTTTTCGAGATATTGAAATCGATTCCGGAAACACCTTAGAAGAATTACACAATAGTATTACTCAAGCTTTTGGTTTTGAAGGAAATGAAATGGCATCTTTTTACGTCAGTAACGAAAACTGGGAACAAGGTGAAGAAATTGCTTTATTCGACATGAGTGAGGGAATGGAGAGTATCCGCATAATGAATGAAACTTCAATCGATGACGTGACTGATAGAAATCAACCAAGATTGTTGTATGTGTATGATTTTTTAAATATGTGGACTTTTTTAGTGGAGTTAGCTGACATCGCAGAACCGGATCCAAATCGATCTTATCCCAACCTTATGTTTTCTCATGGGAATTTACCGGATGAAGCTCCTGAGAAAGAATTTGTAGCTGAAGGTAAAGAGACCGATGATGAACAATATGACGACGATTTAGATCCAGAAGATTATGGTGATTTAGATTTTAATGAAAATTGGAACTAATACGTATCAAACTAAAAATAATTCCCAAAAGCTATTAAATGATTAACTTATACGGTGCACACATCACCTCAATTTCAATTCACAGAGTCGGAAATAAAATCAATAATGAACCTATTTTTTTATCAAATGATAGTTTTCATACCGATGATGAACTAACCCCTTTACTTAAAGAATATTTTTTAAAACCATTTAGAGAAAAGGAAGAAAATTATTTTCAATTTATACACGAGGTAGATTTAGAATTCCATGAATTACATGGGTTGTCTTCCAAAATATTTGAGACTCCAAGCACGATTCACGAGCAAAGTAAAACAATTGCAACACATTTATATGATCAATCACTTCACCCACATATAAAACCAGGTGAGTTATATGTTGTTTATTTTGAAAATATTCAATTGAATAATGAAAAAGTAGATGCTCTAGGAATTTTTAAGTCTGAAATCAAACAAGAATTTTTGCAGTTTTCTGAAAATGAAAATCAATTAAAAGCTCACTTACAACAAGGTGTTAATCTTAATAAGTTAGATAAAGGTTGTTTAATATTTAATGTTAATAAAGAAGAAGGGTACAAAATATTATCCGTAGATAGTAATCGCTACGATGCTCGCTATTGGCTGGAGTCATTTTTAGGGGTTGACGCATTTGAGGATGAAAATTTCTACACTAAAAAATACCTCAAATTTTGTCAAAATTTTGCTAAAGATGTGGTTTTACCTGCTGAGGACAAAAAAGAAGAAGTTTTGTTTATGAATCGTGCAGTAAATCATTTTGCAAAAAACAATGAATTTGAAGAATCCTTGTTTATAAATGAAGTAATAGATAATCCTGACCTAATTCCGGAGTTTAAGCACTATAAAGCGGAACAAGCTCCTAAATATAAAATAGAAGATTTAACCGAATTTCCAATTGCAAATACAGCGGTTACTGCAGCTAGAAAGAAAATAAAAAACGTTATTAATTTAGACACCAATATTCAAATTAAATTGGACTTTATTAATACCGAAAGCGCTGACAAATTTGTCGAGAAAGGATGGGACGAGGAAAAACAAATGTATTATTATTTGGTTTATTTTAATAAAGAGCAGAAAGTCTAATTCTCTCACAAAATATTAAAAAGTTTTTTTAATCTCTCAATTGAAATGCATTTTCTTAATTTTGTAGTGTATTTTTTTATCTATGAAATTTAATATCGTTTCTGATTTTGTTCCGACGGGTGATCAACCACAAGCAATTAAGCAATTAGTGGAAGGTATAGCAGCTGGTGAATTAGACCAAACACTTCTTGGTGTTACCGGTAGTGGAAAAACATTCTCGGTAGCAAATGTAATTGAACAGGTTGAAAAGCCAACTTTAATTTTAGCACATAATAAAACCTTAGCTGCTCAATTATATTCTGAGTTTAAGCAGTTTTTTCCAAATAATGCAGTAGAATATTTTGTTTCATACTATGACTATTATCAGCCAGAGGCTTATATCCCGTCAACTGGTTTGTATATAGAAAAGGATCTCTCAATCAATGATGAAATTGAAAAAATGAGATTAAGTACCACTTCGTCATTACTATCAGGGAGACGAGATATTATTGTGGTAGCTTCGGTTTCTTGTTTATATGGGATTGGTAACCCAACTGAGTTTCAAAAAAATATCATCAAACTACAAAAAGGGCAAGTCATCTCAAGAACTAAACTGCTACATCATTTAGTACAAAGTCTTTATTCTCGTACAGAAGCAGATTTTCAGCATGGTAATTTCAGAATTAAAGGAGATACTGTTGATGTATTTCCAAGTTATGCAGATGATGCTTTCAGGATTCACTTTTTTGGTGATGAAATTGAAGAAATTGAGGTTTTTAATGTACAAACAAATAAAGTTATTGAGAAATATGAATTACTAAATATATATCCTGCTAATATGTTTGTTACCTCACCAGATATTTTACAAGAAGCTATCGTTGATATCCAAGATGATTTAACAAAACAACTTGCCTATTTTAAGGAAATTGGAAAGCATTTGGAAGCAAAAAGGCTCGAAGAACGAACTAATTTTGATTTAGAAATGATTCGAGAATTAGGCTATTGTAGTGGAATTGAAAATTATTCTCGATACTTAGATAAACGCCAACCAGGGACTAGACCTTTCTGCTTATTAGATTTTTTTCCTGATGATTATTTAATGATAGTAGATGAAAGTCATGTTTCGATACCCCAAGTTTCAGCGATGTATGGAGGCGATCGATCCAGAAAAGAAAATTTAGTAGAATACGGATTTAGGTTACCTGCTGCAATGGACAACAGACCCCTTAAGTTTGATGAATTTGTAACCATGCAAAATCAAGTAATTTATATCAGTGCTACGCCAGCAGATTATGAACTGGAAAAGAGTGGAGGGGTCTATGTAGAACAAATCATAAGACCCACAGGGCTTTTGGATCCTCCTATAGAAGTTCGCCCAAGTCTTAATCAAATTGACGATTTATTAGAAGAAATTCAGTTACGTGTCGAAAAAGATGAGCGGGTTTTAGTTACTACACTTACTAAAAGAATGGCAGAAGAACTCACCAAGTATATGGCAAGAATTGAAATACGCTGTAGGTATATACATAGTGATGTAGATACCCTAGAACGTGTAGAAATCATGCAAGATTTGCGTTTAGGTATTTTTGATGTTTTGGTGGGAGTCAACTTATTGAGGGAAGGTTTAGATTTACCTGAGGTTTCCTTGGTTGCTATTTTAGACGCTGATAAAGAAGGTTTTTTAAGGTCTACTAGATCCTTAACACAAACCGTAGGTCGTGCAGCAAGGAATTTAAATGGTAAAGCTATAATGTATGCAGATAAAATCACTAAAAGCATGCAACAAACTATAGATGCTACGGAATACCGCCGTAAAAAACAAGTAGCCTACAATACAAAAAATAAAATTACCCCAAGAGCAATAATAAAATCATTAGACAACGCATTAACAAAAGAAAGACAGCAAGTTTATACCGCTAATTTAATTGATAATCTTGCAGCAGAATCAAAAAACGAATACTTAAATCAACCTCAACTTGAGAAAAAAATTAGAGATACGAGAAAAGCAATGGAAAAATCAGCAAAAGAGTTAGATTTTATAGTAGCTGCTAAATTAAGAGATACTATCAAGTATTATCAAAAGGAATTAGAACTTCTAAAAAAAACATAACATCATGTATCATCAAGATTCTAAAAGACTAAATAAAGCGATTAGCGATAGTGGATACTGCTCTAGGAGACAAGCTGATAAATTTATTGAGCAAGGTCTAGTAACCATAAATAATCAACCAGCATCTTTGGGAGATCGTGCGATGCCAAATGATATTATCAAAGTAAAAAATATAACCATCAACAAAAACGAACAATTGGTTTATATTGCTTTAAATAAACCTGTAGGAATCACCTGTACAACAGACAGAAGAGTTGAAGGTAATGTAGTAGACTTTATCAATCATAAAGAACGAATATTTCATATTGGAAGACTAGACAAGCCAAGTGAGGGATTATTGTTAATGACAAACGACGGTGATATTGTAAATAAAATTTTAAGAGCAGGTAATCAACATGAAAAAGAATACGTTGTAAAGGTGGATAGACGTATTACGGATAGTTTTATTAAACGAATGCAGTCAGGTGTCCCAATATTAGATACAGTTACTAAAAAATGTAAGGTAGAAAAAATTGGCCGATTCGTTTTTAAAATCACCTTAATACAAGGTTTAAATCGTCAAATAAGAAGAATGTGTGAGCATTTAGGTTACGAGGTGGAAACTCTAAAACGAGAACGTATTATGAATATAGAATTGGGGAAATTACCTACAGGTAAATGGCGATATTTAACTGAGAAAGAATTAAAAGATTTAAAACAATCCCTTGGAGACTCATTAAATATTTCTGCAAAACAACGAAGTTAATATAGTTTTAAAAGAAACCACGTACCGATTGAGAAGCACGTGGTTATATCAACTAACTAACCAAATTAAATTTCAATTATGAAATCTCAACCATTTTTTTGTGTACGATTGGTCTTTTTGTAATCGGTAAAAGACTTAAAAAATATTTTTTGAAGGTTAGTTCAGAATTACAAATATATAATAAATATATTATTCAAGCATACTTAATTTAAATTATAAGTAACACATTAACAGAAAATTATAATTTATAATCTACTGTTAAATTGAAACCGTTTTTTATCTATAACAAAAAAAAATAGTTTTTTTTGTTATGAAAACTTAAACTAAGCTAATACTTCTTGTACTTTATCAGCTGCCTCTTGGAATTCAATTACACTATATACATCTAAGCCACTGTCATCAATTAATTTTTTTGCAATATCAGCATTGGTTCCTTCTAAACGAACTATAATTGGAACTTCAATTGAGCCAATACTTTTATAGGCATCTATAATTCCTTGTGCTACTCGATCGCATCTAACAATTCCTCCAAATATATTTACTAGGATAGCTTTTACATTTGGATCCTTAAGTATTAAATTAAAAGCAATTTCAACACGTTCTGCATCAGCTGTACCTCCCACATCTAAAAAATTAGCAGGATCTCCACCTGCTTGCTTTATTAAATCCATGGTTGCCATTGCTAATCCAGCTCCATTAACCATACAACCTACGTTACCATCTAGATCTACATAACTTAAACCAACTGCTTTAGCTTCAACCTCCACAGGGTTTTCTTCTCTTAAATCTCTTAGTGCTTCGTAGTCCTTATGACGAAACAAGGCATTATCATCGATAGTTACTTTCGCATCAACTGCAATAACACGATCATCACTTGTTTTTAAAACTGGATTAATTTCAAATAATGATGAATCCGATTTAACATAAGCAGTATACAAAGAAGAAACAAATTTTGTCATTTGTTTAAAAGCCTTACCGCTTAATCCTAAATTAAATGCAATTTTCCTGGCTTGAAAAGGAAGTAAACCCATAGTCGGATCAATTTCCTCATTAAATATAAGATGTGGCGTATTTTCAGCGACTGCTTCAATATCCATTCCTCCCTCCGTAGAATACATGATCATATTTCTACCGGTTGCTCTATTCATTAAAACACTAATATAAAATTCACTTGGTTCTGAATCACCCGGATAATAAACATCTTCTGCAACCAAAACTTGACTTACAAGTTTTCCCTCAGCCGTAGTTTGAGGAGTTACTAAATGCATCCCAATAATTTGATCTGCAATTTGTTCTACTTCTACCAGACTCTTTGCTAATTTAACACCTCCACCTTTTCCACGTCCGCCGGCATGAACCTGTGCTTTTATAACGTGCCAACCAGTACCGGTATCTTCCGTTAATTTTTTAGCGGCAGTAACAGCTTCAGCTGGATTTTTCGCAACAATTCCTCGTTGAATTTCAACTCCAAAACTGTTTAACATTTCTTTTCCTTGATATTCGTGTAAATTCATAAAGTGTTATTTTTCCAAATTAATCGGAATTGTTTTTAAGACTGCAAAAATAACAAATGTTATGATTATTTATTATTTAATCATCTGTTTTTTACTAATTAAATTATGTTTGTTCACAAGTTATTACTAAAATAAAACTTAGAAGATAACTAAGATAATCCAGAAATTTTTCCATTGTTATCGATCGTCATGCCCTCCGAAGCAGGTACTGCAGGCAAACCAGGCATACGCATCATATTTCCTAAAATAGGAATCACAAATCCCGCTCCGGCTGCAAACTCAAATTCTCTAACAGTGACACTAAAACCGGTGGGTCTTCCCGTTAATTTATCATTGTCTGAAAAAGATTTCTGAGTTTTTGCCATACACACCGCTACATTGTCCAAACCTAAGTTTTCAATTTTACGAAGCCCTATTAACGCTTTCTTAGAATACTCAACCCCGTCGGCACCATAGATCTCCTTGGCTATTATTTCAATTTTTTCTTTTACGGGTGCTCTCCAATCGTATAATTGTTTGAACTCATTCGATCCGTTTTCAATTTCTTCAACTACTGCGATGGCAAGGTTTTTAGTCCCCTCACCCCCTTTCGTAAAGCCTTCTGATACGACAGCTTTTACTCCCATATTAGCACAACGTTCTTGAACTAATTGTACCTCATCATCGCTATCTGAGAAAAATGAATTAATAGCTACTACCGGGTTTAACCCAAACTTCTTCATATTTTCTATATGTTTTTCAAGGTTATCAAAACCTTTTTCAACTCTTTCTACGCTAGCGTCATTATATTGCTCCTTAGTTGCGCCCCCATGGTGACGTAAAGCTCTTATAGTAGCTACCAAAACTACCGCTTTAGGTTTTAATCCTCCGGACACACATTTGATGTTTAAAAATTTTTCGGCACCTAAATCCGCTCCAAACCCTGCCTCGGTAACAACATATTCTGACAAGGTCATTCCCATTTTAGTAGCTAAAATAGTATTGGTTCCTTGAGCAATATTAGCGAAAGGCCCCCCATGAATGATAGCAGGATTTCCCTCTAAAGTTTGAACTAAATTTGGATTGATGGCATCCTTTAATAATATTGCCATGGCGTTTTCTGCATTTAAATCCTTTGCGTAGATAGATTTTTTTTCAAATGTTTGACCGATATAAATATTTCCTAGGCGTTCTTTTAAGTCTGAAAAATCTTTAGCCATACATAAAATAGCCATAACCTCAGAGGCTGGAGTAATATTAAACCCGTCTTGTCTAGGAATCCCGTTTGCAGTGCCACCCAATCCAATAGTTATGTCGCGTAATGCTCTATCATTCATATCCATTACTCTTTTCCAGGCGATGGTTCTTGGATCGATTCCTAAGTTTCTTGTTTTTGATTGTAGATTATTGTCTATTAATGCGGAAAGTAAATTGTTGGCTTTTTCAATAGCCGAAAAATCACCTGTAAAATGAAGATTGATATCTTCCATAGGTACTACTTGAGAGTATCCACCACCAGCAGCTCCTCCCTTAATTCCAAATACAGGTCCTAACGAGGGTTCCCTTAAAACAACCGTTGCTTGTTTCTCTATTTTATTTAATCCTTCGGTTAATCCAATAGAAACGGTTGTTTTTCCTTCTCCAGCTGGTGTGGGTGTGAGTGCCGTCACCAAAATTAGATTACTTTTTGCTACTTTGCGCTCATCGATTAATCGTATAGGTAATTTCGCTTTGAACTTTCCGTATACTTCCATATCGTCTTCCGTAATAGTTAACTTATTTGCAACCTCTTTAATAGGCCTCATATTATTGGCTTGTGCAATTTCTATATCGGACAAAAACCCTTGTTTTATAGTATTCATAAATCTATTATCTTATTTGATACAAATGTAATGATTTTAGGAAACAAGCGGATTGTGAAACTAAAGTTAGTAGTTAAAAAAAAGCCTAGTAATGGATAGAAAAACAAGAACTATTTTATTCTATTAATAATTTATCAATGGTATGATGTACTTTTGAAGCATTCCAACGAGCAGCTCCTACTTTTTTCATCACTATCTCACCTTCTTTTGACAATAGGAAAGTAGTAGGTAGGGAATTACTTTCAAGGATAACAGGAGATTTTCCTGCTTGAAAGTAAACTGGAAGTTTGTAATTTTCTGTTTTTAAATAATTAGATACCTTGTTTGGGTCATCATTAGTGATAAAATAAAAATCTACTTGGTTCCCATATAAATCATATAAATTTTGCATTGCCGGCATTTCTGCGATACAGGGCGGACACCATGTAGCCCAATAATTAATTAGTATTACACTCCCTTTTGATTGTTTTAAATTTAAGCTCTTGCTAGTAGTGTCGATAAGATTCCAATTATAACTTTTAAGCACAATACGATCCTCTTTTAATATTTCTGAGGGACTCAACGAGATGGTGCGTTGTAAAAATACTTGTATGGGCATTCTTGTCTGCGGAATGATTAACAAAATTATAAAGCATCCGAAAAGTACGTTGCTTCCATGTTTTTTTATAAAATTCATTTTCATCTAGTAATAGTCAAAATTAAACTTGAATACTTACACTATGTGTATAATTATTTTAAATTTGTTAAATAACCACTTACAATTAAATTAATCACCATGAGTTCAAGAAGAAACTTTGTTAAACAAACTGCAACCCTGGGAGCGGGAATTGCTTTAGCTCCTCAATTAACTTTTGGGAGTACTAGTATCAAGGAAACACTAAATATTGGCTTAATTGGTGTTGGTCTCCGAGGAATCAATCATTTAAATAACCTTTTATTAAGAGATGACTGTAAAGTTACTGCAATCTGTGATATCGATTCAAAAAGAATTTCCATAGCTCAAGATTTGATTACAAAAAAGGGGCATAATAAAGCAAAAGTTTTTGGGAAATACGATTATGACTATCGCAATTTACTAGCTCTAAAAGAATTGGATGCTGTAATTATTTCGACCCCTTGGTTGTGGCATACCAAAATGGCTAAAGATGCAATGAAAGCAGGAAAATTTACTGGATTGGAAGTTTCTGCTGCCAATACCATGGAAGAGTGCTGGGATTTAGTGAATGTACATGAAGAAACAGGATCGCATTTAATGATCTTAGAAAATGTCTGTTATCGTAGAGATATTTTAGCTGTTTTAAATATGGTAAAACAAAATATATTTGGAGAATTATTACACTTTAGATGTGGTTACCAACACGATTTGCGTTTTGTAAAGTTTAACGATGGTAAAACTGCTTACGGTAAAGGAGCTGAATTTGGTAAAAAAGGAATTTCAGAGTCTGCTTGGCGAACCCAACACTCGTTGATGCGAAATGCCGATGTGTATCCAACCCATGGTGTAGGTCCTGTTGCGACTATGTGCAACATCAATCGTGGTAACCGTTTTGTATCGATGACTTCCCATGCTACCAAAGGAATTGGATTGAACAAAT
>ERZ1048068.361-NODE-361-length-42588-cov-8.862154_pt1 | contig 42588 bp, 46 predicted proteins | sample MGYA00383098_ERZ1048068 | MGnify/ENA primary metagenome ERZ1048068 (study PRJEB29581, sample SAMEA5548368) | metagenome | biome: marine; feature: coastal; material: water | depth 1 m | study: Short-term variability in the microbial, nano- and picoplankton dynamics...
GTAATGTGTCGATAATAGAGTCCAGATAGCCAGTGTCTGCAACGTAAAGCAAATCAGGGGGGTAGTAACGATCAGCGATGACTCCCAACAGCCCCCCCATAGCCCCAAACATTTTGGAGATGCTTACATTCATAAATGTTAAAGAATAGGTTAAAAACACAAGAACAAGCAATAAAGCAGCATATTTATAGAGCGTGGTGGGATATTTAAATCGTGACCATTTTTTAATGCGTGTACTCGACAGTTTTACATTCTGAGACATATTCGTCGTCCTAAATCACAGCTTTGCGCAGATAGTGTGAAATAATTTCTCCTATCACAATCAGCATTAAAATCGCTAAAATCACCATCGTTACCCCGCCATAGTTAAAACTGTTCATCTGACGAAAAAATAATAGACCCAAGCCGCCGGCTCCCACTAAACCCATTACAGCAGACCGCCTTATGTTAATATCCCACTCAAAAATAACAGTTGCCAAAACTACAGGATAAATTTGTGGTAATATTCCATAATATAAAACTTGGAATTCATTTCCTCCTACAGCTCGAATCGTTTCCACTGGGTTTTTATCGATGTTTTCTATGGCCTCAGCGGTAATTTTAGAAATAAACCCTACCGATCTCATAGCAATCGCCAGAATTCCTGGAAGAGCTCCAAGTCCAACGACACTTACAAAAATTAAAGCCCAAACAATTTCATGCACAGAGCGGCTTATTACCATCAAAAACCGACCAAGAGGGTACAGTATGTGTTTACTGGGTGTTACATTGGAGGCCCCTAACCAAGCCACCGGCAATGAAAAGAAGCACCCTAATATAGTGCCAACACAAGCCATCATAAAGGTTTCAATTGTGGGAATTAATAATTCCGGAAGAAGCTTTAAATCTAAACTTATGTAACGCCCAATTGATGCTAAAACACCACTACGACCGCCAATGCGAGACCAATCTGTATCTTGAATGATCGTTCCGTATGCACACCACACTGCAACAATAAGAAACAGCGTCCAGCCTACCAATAATTTATTTTGGCGATTACGGCGCAAATCTAGTTGCCCAGCAAGAGAAGCAGAATTTTTACTCATAGCTTACAAAACTTCCAGAGCATAAATAATTTCGAGATCTCTGTCGCGCAAGTTGTCTGTTTCCCCATCAAATTTTTTGACCCCGTCCTGAAGGCCAATAATCCGGTTGCAAAATTCTTTTGCTAACTGAACGTCATGAATATTACACAAGGCTGGCACGCCAAGTTCTTTTGCAATGCTTTGTATTAAGGCCATAACTTCACGTGAAATTTTGGGGTCCAAGGCAGATGTAGGTTCGTCTAACAATAATAGTTTCGGTTTTTGCATTAAAGCCCGTGCAATACCTACTCGCTGCCGTTGTCCTCCACTCAATTCGTCGGCTCTTTTGTCGATGTGATCACTCAATCCAACGCGATCAAGGTATTCAAGCGCCATCTCAATATCAGGTTTGGAAAAATGTCTAAATAAAGTCCGCAGGTTTCCAGTATACCCAAGCCTCCCAGACAAAACGTTATCCATAACAGACATGCGATTAATCAAATTGAACTCTTGAAAAATCATGCCAACATCTCGACGCAATCCTCTGAGGTTTTTTGGCGATAGTGATCGAACGTCTTGGTCTAACAAGGTGATTTTGCCGCTACTTGGCTCAACCAAGCGATTTATACATCTAATAAGAGTAGACTTCCCAGCACCACTAGGTCCAATGATTGCCATGAAATCATCTGCTTGGACGTCAAAGTCGATACCCTTTAAAATTTCAGGGCCTTTAGCCGAATATCTGACTCGCAGATCTCTGACGCAAAGTACTGTCATGCCTTCCCTCCAAAAATGGCCTTGCCTACCAAAACTGAGTAGGCAAGGTCTAAACGGTACCTTACTTTCGAGCGTCTTTTGCTGCTTTCAAGTCTCGGATAATATCATAGTCAGAATCCGCCATTGCTACGAATTTGCTGGCGTTCACATTTTCAAGGTATTGTCGACCTTCTTCGTTATCGCTTAAGGCTAAAAAGGCGCTCTGGATTTGGTCTATTATTTCAGAACAAAGGCGTCCATTGACCACAAATGGATCCTGCGGAATAACTGGAGATGACCATAAAACAACGTAATCTTCCATTTTCGCTATGCCGCGTTCCAAAACGTTATCGAGACGATGTGTTGCTACAAACGCAGCATCAACTTGTCCTTCAAAAACCGCCACTGCAGAGAGATCGTGCCCACCAGTGTAAACAACACGACTAAAATAATCCTCTAGATCTGAGCCTATAACTTTGGTGAATGAAACCCTAGGTAATAAATTACCTGATGTACTTGCCGGGTCCGTAAGCCCTATGACTGTACCTTTAATGTCCTCAATAGATTTTAACCCACTGTCCGCCCGTGCAACTAAGACCGCTTTATAACCGGGGCCCTCTTCTTGGAAATTACCTTTATGTTTAGCATAGGTGGCAATGACACGCAGCTCTGGGTCTTTCTCTTGCGCTATTACATAAGAGTATGGACCGTGCATACCCAGATCGACAAAGCCTCCCAGCATAGCTTCTACGACAGATGCATAAGATGTTGGCAAGAAAAACTCTACATTTTTTCCTGTTGCAGCTTTAATTTGGTTAACTAACGGCTCGTAAAGAGCTAACTCTTGGGTAGTTTCCTCGGTTGGTATCATTGAAAATCTAATGACTTCCGGGTTTTTGCATTCAGACGCTAAGGCAATACCAAAGGTGGTAAACGAAGCAATAATGGTTGCCGTTACAACCTTATTGGTTTTTACAAAAAAATTCATTTTCTTCTCCCAAATTGTAAATAAGTTGTAGTTTTCTATTCGTGCTCGTTTTGTCAGGCTCTTTTTTACACCATGCCTCTTTGTCGTGCTGCTTCCTTAAGTTTACCCTCTAATCCAACGAAATTCTTGCCTCTATCGCCCTTAAAAGCTTCATTGATTATATCTTGAAAACTTGAAGGTGATATTTGGTGATCTGCGAATCTGTGCCCTACTCCGACACTCTTCAAAAAAGAAGTCAGGTCATCCGCTCCCTTGGCTAAATCGTTGCCAAAAATCTGTTTAAGGCTGTTTTCACGAAATCCACCGATGCCAATTACAGATTGCAAAACAGAGGGTAATGTAAAGGAGCATGCAATCCCGTGTTTTATCCCCCAACCGAGTGTAAGAGGATACGACATATTATGAGCTATAGCCGTCTTTGTATTCGAAAACGCTAAACCTGCATTTAAAGACGCTTCCGCAATATTTGTGCGTAGTTCCAAATCATCAAGGTTAGTTAAAAGCTTTGGTAAATCACGCAATATGCTTTTTGCCGCTGCAACAGCAAATCTTGCCGAAACAGGGTTGGCGTTAATATTCCAGATGCTTTCTAATGAGTGCGATAAAGAATCAAGTGCTGTTACCAGAGTAAGATCACCGGGCTTTTGCAGCGTTAATGCTGGATCGATTAGCGCAATTTCTGGATAAAGCTCTTTAAGTGCCAAGGAAAACTTCTGTTGAGTTTCACTACTCCACAACGTAGCCCAACAAGTCACTTCACTACCAGTTCCCGCAGTTGTTGGAACTGCAATAATAGGGATGGTTTCCGGCGTATCATCACAATGACCTGTTTGAAGTAGGTTCAGGACTTTGTTGAAATCGCCCGATGCCGCCGCGAAAACTTTTGCAGAATCAATTACCGAGCCTCCGCCAAGAGCCACAATTACCTCTGGTTTTTTAACTAGTTGCTTAAATCGCGCAGATTGTTCGTTAAGGAGACTAGTATCTGGGTTAGGGACAACATCGTTTATTGTCAAAAGGGCGTCGCCTGCTTTCGCGCTGAGTTCAGCCGCGATTTCAGCAAACGACTTGTCCGGATAAGTTATCAAGGCATAGCTACGACCCGCTATTAACTCTGAAAGCGACGCAAACGCTCCCTTACCAAAAATTATTTGTACCGGGTTTTTATAAGACCACATAATAAGCTTCCTTTACCGATCCGAAGGTAAGATCGGTCTCGGTAAACAGTGGCTTAACTTATTTCATATTACAAATTGATTATTATAATAATTTCTATATAAAAAATCTATGCTTTATACTGAGCTGCGATCATTTCACGCTGTAGCGCTTAACGGAGGGTTTTCATCTGCCGCTAGGGCTTTAAACATCAGTCAGCCAACACTTTCCATGCAAGTAAAAGCCTTGGAAACTTTTTATGACATAGAATTATTCTGGCGCGTTGGACGAGAAAGCCGATTAACCCCTGCAGGTAATGAGCTATTCAGAAAGACGCTGGAGCTAACACAAAATGAGTCAGAAGCAAGAGATTTATTAAATTCATTCAAGGGCTTAGAATCTGGCTCTTTAAGGATTGCAGCCGTCGGGCCTTTTCATGCCACAGATATGGTCGCTGCTTTCAAGGCTCAATACCCGTCAATTGATTTGAGTATTCAATTAGGAAATTCTAAACGCAGTTTTGAACGTTTAATTGCTTACGAATCCGACGTGGGGATCATAGCGGAGGTGAACGCAGATCCTAATGTCATTACATTCCCTTATAGCTCTCACGATGTGGTGGTTTTTGTAAATTCCAACCATTGTTTTTTCGAGAAAGACAGTATTTCGATCAGAGAACTAGAAAATCAAAAAGTTATACAACGAGAACTTGGATCAACCACTCGGAACGCGATTGAACATGCCTTGTTAGAACACCGCGTTCCAATACATGTAGAACTTGAAATTGGTAGCAGAGAAGGAATTTGGAAAGCGGTCGAACAAGGCATTGGAATTGGATTTGTTGCAGATTTTGAATTTATTCCCCATTCAAATCTCCGTGCAATACCTATTCATGACGCAAAAATAAGCACCCAATATTTTTTGGCGTATTTAAAAGAACGGCAAAACTCTAAGCTAATTAATGCATTTTGTGACGTTAACAGACCAAAAAACAAATCGTTTTAGCAGAATACTTGCTGATTAAAATGTCGTCGCTATCGGGTGGTGCTTGAAAATATGTTACCCAATTTAAAATTGAGTTCCTTTTTGACTCAATTTGAGTTCCCTTTTTAGCAGCCTAATCCACGTATGCTTTATTATAAAGGAAAAAATAGCCTAAATCTGGTACCCACGGCCGGACTCGAACCGGCACGGCCTATTAAGCCCAGAGATTTTAAGTCTCTTGTGTCTACCATTCCACCACGTGGGCAGGAACCAGATTTTTACACTTGCCGTTACTTTAAGTTCCAACCACCAAACAGTGTCACTTTTACGTCCACCGGTCGTTTTATTATCAAGAGCGCAGCACGTGCACACGCCTCATATCTCAAAGAACCACAGTTTATTCTCGAGCCAAACTCTGCCACCTGTTACGGTTGAAGACGATCAGCTCAAGGGCGTTGCTATCAAGGTAACTGCGAGGGGTAAAGTACCTTTTATGCTGGAAATGAGAATAAACGCCGCAAAGCGGTTAAAATAATTCAACCACATTAGGTTGATCGCAGCTTGATAAATTCACAGGCTCGCTTCTATTGCCCAGCCTACAATCTGTCCCAGCACGAGGCGGCCCATTAAAACGGCCAAAGGCACTGGCCAATCAATAGAAATTTTTAATGCAACCGCGAGCCAAGCGGCACCGCGCGATCTGGGCCCACCAACACAATACCGCCATCATCGCCAGAGACCCCCAGCACCAAAACTTCGGACATAAAGCGCCCAATCTGACGTGGTGGAAAATTGACCACCGCCAATATCTGCTTCCCAAACAACTGATCAGGCGCATAATGCTGGGTGATTTGCGCTGAACTTTTTTTCACACCCAGTTCAGCGCCAAAATCGATCCACAGTTTAATCGCGGGTTTACGCGCTTCGGGATAGGGCGCCGCATCAACGATACGCCCCAGCCGGATATCAACCTTGGTAAAATCGTCAAAGGATATTTCAGCCATTGGCCAAATCTCGCGAACGGTTTGCCGCTGCGGCCACAGTTTCGCGCATCAAGGCATCAAGCCCCCCTTTGGCTTGCATCAAAACCTCGAGACCGGCTTGCGTGGTGCCATTTGGGCTGGTGACATTGATCCGTAATTGCTCGGGCGTTTCCTGCGATGTGGCGGCCAAAGCCCCGGCGCCGGCCACTGTCGCCTTGGCCAATTGCATCGCCACATCTTCGCCAAGCCCTTGTGCACGGGCCGCCGCAGCCAAACAATCGATCATATAAAACACATAGGCCGGGCCCGAGCCTGACACCCCCGTGACCGCGTCCATCTGCGCCTCATGCTCCAAGCGAAGGGTCTGGCCAATGGCGCCCAAAAGGCCCTCGGCCAATACCAAGTGACGTTCTTCGATCCGGTGATTTCCCGATAACGCCGTAATACCTTGTCCAATCGCGGCTGGTGTGTTTGGCATTGCCCGAATAATTGGAGTGTGCGGGCCCAATATCGCTTCAAAACCGGCAATTGTAATGCCCGCAGCGATCGATAAAAATAAAGTGGTTCCATTACCGAATTTGGACATTTGAGGCAAAGCCGCTTGCATCAATTGGGGCTTTACCGCCAGCAAAACCAACGCCGGATCAGATGGAAGAGCTGCATTCAAATGTATATCTTGCTGTTGAAGCCACGCTGACGGATGCGGGTCTAATGCCCAAACGGACTGAGCTGGAAGCCCTGAACTCAGCCATCCCTCCAGCATCGCTGACCCCATTTTTCCGCAGCCAAGCAGCACCAAACCACGCTGCGCAATATCTGAAAAATCCATAGCCCTCCCCTATGGGCACTCTGCCCAAATATAGGGAAAGTTTAGGCCCGCCCGTACGCCTCTGCAATAGCCACTTGCATCGCATCTTTCGCCGAATGATCGCCATAAACCACCAGTTGAAAGGCTGGGTAATACCGCTCGGACGTGGCAACTGCTGACGAAATTAATGTGCTTATTTGATCTGCGCTGGCGACTTGCCCGCCAGACAATAACAACCCATAGCGATAAACCATCAAAGATTGCTCGGTCCAATAGGTGAAAGCACCGGCCCAGCATTGATCATTGATTTCGTTCAAGGCCTCGAACAAGACGCCATGTTTATGCGCGGGCGGTTCCATCTCAAAAGTGCACACCATGCGCAAGGTTTCATCATAAGCCGACCAGGCCAAAGTAATAGAATACGTCCGCCAGCGCCCTTCAACAGCCATTGCGATTTGATCCTCTGCAATGCGATCGAAATCCCAAGCCTTATGCTCTGCGATATTTTCAACGATGTCGATTGGATGGATATCTTCTTCAAGAAAGCTTTCGGTCAATGCCATAGCGCCACCTCTTACGTTTTTAGTGGGGGGATATGGCAGTATCCCTACCACTTGGTGCCTGCTCTACAGAGTGCTGCCGATTGCTGCACCCCTACCACATATGGTTATATGGATTGACCTTCCTGTAAAGCTAAATCTTAGCAGGACCTACAATAAGTTGTGGATATCTTGGTTATGCCTACGACATAGGCGGATATCAGCCGTTATTTTAGCGCAAAAAATTAGGCTGGTTCCAAAAGGAACCAGCCGCATATTTCTGCTTAATCGGGTTCAGAAAAACCGCTCAGCGTCTTAAGAATTTTATTTTCCCTGCTCCAACGCCTCGAGCCGCGCGGCCAGTTCGGCATTTTCTTCACGCGCTTTGCGCGCCATAGCCTGCACCGCATCAAATTCCTCACGGGTGACAAAATCACGATCAGCCAACCAACGGTCAATCATTGACTTCATCGCCGTTTCAGCTTCTTCGCGCGCACCTTGTGCCACGCCCATTGCGTTGGTCATCAGTTGAGAAATATCGTCAAACATTTTATTTCTGGTTTGCATTGGACGCTCCATCGTTACATGTACCTCTTATATGGGGCTTTCCACGCATAGTCTCAAGCACCAGTTTACATTCTGCGGTGTTCATGAGATCGCTAGAGAGGCAAAATGATTATATTTCCTGATATCTCTCCTGAGATTTTCTCAATCTCTGTTTTCGGATTGTCCTTCTCCGTTCGTTGGTATGCTCTGTCCTATATTGTCGGTATTTTATTGGCATGGCGCATGGCGCTTGTCGCGTTGCGCCGATCAGAGCTTTGGCCCAAAAACCTTGCGCCAATGGCCGCTCGGGACTTTGAAGACCTGCTAACCTGGATGATCCTTGGCATATTACTTGGGGGGCGCTTGGGTTATGTGCTATTTTATCAGCCTGCCTATTACGTGGCACACCCTTTTGAAATTGTAATGATCTGGACGGGCGGTATGGCCTTTCACGGTGGTTTGCTGGGGGTCGTAATCGCGGCGTTTTTTTACTTTCGCCGCAATCTTGTTCCTTATGCAAGCGGCGCGGATGTGATCGCCCTATCCACGCCCATGGGGCTTTTGCTTGGGCGCTTGGCAAATTTTATCAATGCCGAGCTCTGGGGGCGGCCCACAGATCTGCCATGGGGGGTGGCGTTTCCCGGCCAGGCCGCACAAGCCTGTGGCCAAGCCGCGGGCCTCTGTGCGCGCCATCCCTCGCAGCTTTATGAAGCGGCGCTTGAGGGTTTGTTGCTGGGCCTGGTGTTGGCCGCGATGGCGTTTCGCTACGATGCGCTGAAGCGCCCCGGCTTGATCACTGGCGCTTTCTTTACAATATACGGGCTGTCGCGCTGCCTTGTTGAATTGGTGCGCCAGCCCGATGCGCAGTTTCAAAGCCCCGAAAATCCTTTGGGATATGCGCTGAACTTTGACGGCTTTGGGCTTACGATGGGGCAGCTTTTATCACTGCCGATGGCTCTTTTGGGCATGGCTTTGATACTGCGGGCTTTTCGCAAATCATGACTGCGCTTGCACCACTTCTTAAACAGCGCATCGCGCAAACCGGCCCCATTGCGATAAGCGAATATATGCAGACCTGTTTGCTGCATCCCAAGCATGGCTATTACACAACCCAAGCAGTTTTCGGCCAGCAAGGCGATTTCGTGACGGCGCCTGAAATTAGCCAAATGTTCGGCGAATTATTGGGCCTCTGTTTGGCGCAAACCTGGCAGGATCAAGGGCGCCCCGATCGCTTTATCCTTTTAGAACTGGGCCCTGGGCGCGGCACTTTAATGGCAGATATTTTGCATGCCACGCGCACTCTTGATGGGTTTCATGCCGGTGCCCAAATTCATCTACTGGAAGCCTCGCCTCAACTGCGCGCTTTGCAAAAAGAAAAACTGCAGCCGTTTCAACCCGTCTGGGCTGAGCAGGTTGCAGATCTTCCAAATCTTCCCATTTTCTGCATCGCCAATGAATTTTTTGACGCGCTTCCCATCCGGCAATTCCAATTCGAAGCCACTGGCTGGCACGAACGCCTGATCGGTTTGAAGGATGGGGCTTTTCACATTGGCTTAACCAGCGCGCCCACCCACCTTCCCGCATTAGACCATAGGGTTGGCGAAGTTCAAATTGGCGATATTGTTGAACTGAATACCGGCGGTCAAGCGATTGCCAAACAACTTGGCCATCATATAGAAGCGCAGGGCGGGGCCGCGTTGCTGATCGATTATGGCGATTGGGAAACTTTGGGGGATACGCTGCAAGCGGTGTACCAACATGACATAACCGAGTTTTTAAGCGCACCCGGATTGGCGGATCTTTCTGCGCATGTCGATTTTGCGGCTTTGGTATCAAACCTTGCTTGCAAACACAGCCGACTCACCCCGCAAGGCGTTCTGCTCGAACGTCTGGGAATAACCGCCCGCGCGCAAGCTTTGGCCAAACGCTTAAGCGGCATGGCGCTAGACCAACATATCGCAGCGCATAAACGCTTGACCCATCCTGCGGAAATGGGAAATCTGTTCAAAGCCATCGCGCTATACCCATCCACAACCCACGCGCCTGCAGGATTCACTGAATGAGTTTGAAACGCCTAACATCCCCGCTTTTATCACCGATAAACCACGGGTTTTATACGCGGCTTGGCGGCGCCTCTTCAGGTATTTTTGAAGGGCTGAACTGCGGCACCGGATCTTCGGATCAAGCTGAAATCGTGCAGATCAACCGAAGCCGCGTGGCAGAAGATATGGGCGGTGATTTAAGCGATCTTGTCACGGTTTACCAAACCCATTCCGCAACCGCGCTGACAATCGCCTCGACCGGAAATCCAGAAACCGCAGCAGATGCCATGGTTTGCGCATCGCCCAATATCACCTTGGCTGTGCTGACGGCCGATTGCCAGCCCGTGCTATTCGCCGACCCCAATGCCAAAATCATTGGGGCTGCCCATGCCGGTTGGCGCGGCGCTTTGAACGGAGTGCTGGACGCCACAATCGACGCTATGGAAGGGTTGGGCGCACAGCGCGAAAACATTGTCGGCGTGATCGGACCCTGCATCAGCCAGCCCGCTTATGAAGTTGGTCAAGACTTCATCGAACGCTTCTTAGAAGCAAGCCCCGATAACCACTGTTTTTTTAGCAACGCCAAAGCCCCCGAGAAATATCTATTCAACCTGCCAGGCTATGGACTTTTCAGATTGCGAAAAGCGGGAATAAAAGCAGCCGAATGGACGCAATATTGTACCTATTCAGACCCCAAACGCTTTTTTTCATATCGGCGCGCCACGCATCAGAAACAAGCGGATTACGGGCGTTTGATTTCCACCATACGGCTTTCTTGAGCCTGCACCGCGTCTTGTAAAGTGGCGTTACGCTTTTTTGGCCAATCGCTCTTCTAAAACGTCAAAGGGCACGCCAGGCTCTTCCTTCGCGCCTCGGATAACCAAGGATGTTTTCACGCTTCCCACATTCTCTGCGGTGAGTAAATCCGAGGTAAGAAACGTTTGAAAACTGCTCAGATCAGGCGCAACGCATTTAAGCATGAAATCAACTTCGCCGTTCAACATATGACATTCGCGCACCAGCGGCCAGTCAACGCAGCGATCTTCAAAGGCCCGTAAATCTGACTCCGCCTGGCTTTGCAGCCCTACCATGGCAAAAACTTGAACTTCAAAGCCCAATTGCCGGCTGTCAACTTTGGCATGATAGCCTTGAACAAAGCCCTGATCTTCCAATGCGCGCACGCGGCGCAGACATGGCGGCGCTGAAATTCCAACACGGCGTGCCAATTCTACATTCGTCATTCGGCCATCGGCCTGCAACTCAGCTAAAATGAGCCTATCAATAGGGTCTAAACGGGTTAACGGCATTTAAATTCTCCACAAGCTACGTTTTTCTTACAGCAAGCAAGCCCTACGCGCAATAATATTTCACAAATCCGCAAGATTATTCCAACTCGTTAATTTATAGGCAGCAGCAAGAGTTTTAAATATCTTGGGGGTTTTCCAGCTTAAAAGACACCGTTATACCGTGCCGAGCAGAATTTAAATGATATCGGAATCATCATGTCAGAGACCCGCCATACCAAAGTTTTGATCATTGGATCAGGCCCCGCAGGCTATACGGCCGGTGTTTATGCCAGCCGCGCTATGCTTGAGCCCATTCTGGTGCAAGGGATTGAGCCGGGCGGTCAATTGACCACAACAACCGAGGTGGAAAACTGGCCCGGGGATACGGAAGTACAAGGCCCCGATTTGATGATCCGTATGGAGGCGCATGCAAAAGCGATGGGATGCGAAATTATCGGAGATATAATCAGTGACTTGGATCTCAGCCAACGCCCCTTCACCGCCAAAGGCGATAGCGGCGCGGTCTACACTGCAGATGCAGTGATATTAGCCACTGGCGCACGCGCGAAATGGCTTGGCCTACCGTCGGAAGAAAAGTTCAAAGGATTTGGTGTATCGGCTTGCGCCACCTGCGATGGATTCTTCTACCGTGGCCAAGAAATTGTGGTGATTGGCGGCGGCAATACCGCGGTGGAAGAAGCGTTGTTTCTCACCAATTTTGCAAGCAAAGTCACCTTAATCCACCGCCGCGATGAATTACGCGCAGAGAAAATTCTTCAAGACCGTTTGCTCAAGCATCCGAAAATCGAACCTTTATGGTTTCACCAATTGGATGAGGTGATCGGAACCGACAGCCCGCTCGGCGTTGAAGGCGTACGGGTGAAGAACGTCAAAACCGGAGAGATCACTGAAATTGCCTGCAAAGGCGTGTTCGTGGCCATCGGGCATTCCCCCGCGACAGAGCTGGTTAAGGATGTATTGGAGACCCATAGCGGCGGCTATGTGGTGGTCGAACCGGGCAGCACCCGCACCTCAATCCCCGGCGTGTATGCGGCGGGTGATCTCACCGATGATACCTACCGGCAAGCGATCACCAGCGCAGGCATGGGATGTATGGCCGCCTTGGATGCAGAGAAATTTCTAGCTGAAAACGACTAGAATATACCAGTCAGACTGTCACAGGACGCAATGCGGGCCTTTATATCTGGAAGTGAATATATTTCAGGGGCCTTGCCACGGGAAAATCGCCTGTCAAAGCTCCAGCATGATCGCTCGCCTGATCCTAAAAATATCTGCGTAAAAAACCGAGACAAGTGGTTTGGAGTTGTCTTAGAGCCGCAAATCAACCCTCAACAGCTCGCCTATTTTCTTGCTTTTTGAATTTTAATCGTTTGCACCACAGTCTCGGGTTGAGTTTGCGTTAAATCAATATGCAGTAAACCATTTTCCATGAGCGCTTCGCCCACATCCACACCGTCGGCCAAAACAAAACTGCGCTGAAACTGACGCGCCCCAATCCCGCGATGCAAAAACACACGCGTGTCACTTGTCTCTTGCTGCCGCCCTCGAATAAGCAATTGGCGATCCTCAAGCGTGATCGATAAATCTTCCTCGCGAAACCCCGCAACGGCAAGCGTAATCCGATAAGAGCTGGCCGAGGTTTGCTCAATGTTAAAAGGCGGGTATCCTTCATTCCCAGATTTCGCCGCGCGCTCAAGCAGCCGTTCCAGTTGCTCAAACCCCAGCATATGCGGGTAAGACCCCAAATTTAATTTTGCCATCGACACGTCCTTTTTAGAAGCGACAGTCCGTAAAAAGCCCCAATCTGGCGGCTCTTGCAGTAGATATGGGAAACCAAAATGATAAAGACAAGGGCTTTGCAGCCCAACGCCTTTCCGGTAAACTAGAAACGTAACAAGCCAGTAGATGTGAATGATCAATACCAGCGACCCCGCCTTAGAAAATGATGAAGTTTTAAAGATCCAATTGGCAGTGTTTAAAAGCGAACACCGCGATCTGGATGATGCGATAGGTGCTCTGGTTGAGAAGGGCACCGCAGATCAACTGACCCTGCAGCGGCTTAAGAAAAGAAAATTGGCGCTTAAAGATAAAATATCGCGTTTAGAGGACCGTTTGACCCCTGACATTATTGCCTAAGCTAGGGCAATCCTTATACTGCGCGTTTGAAGCCAAGGACCAAAGAATGACACAGCCGGACATCGGAATAATTATGGGCAGCCAATCAGATTGGCCAACCCTGCGCAACGCTGCCGAAATTTTGGATGATTTACATCTTCCCTATGAAACCAAAATCGTATCGGCCCATCGCACCCCAGACCGTTTGTGGACCTATGGTAAAACCGCGATCGATCGGGGTTTAAAGGTGATTATTGCCGGCGCTGGTGGGGCAGCGCATTTGCCTGGCATGATGGCGTCAAAAACCCCGTTGCCGGTGATTGGCGTGCCCATACAAACGAAAGCCTTATCAGGTGTGGATAGCCTCTATTCGATCGTACAAATGCCAAAAGGCTTTCCCGTAGCAACGATGGCGATTGGGGCTGCAGGGGCTCAAAACGCGGGGCTGATGGCCGCTGCAATTTTAGCCTTGAGCGATCCAGAGCTTGCGGCGCGTTTGGCGCAGTGGCGCGCCAATCTCACCGCTTCAATCGCGGATGAACCCCTTGATGAATGAGCCTTTAAAAACTGGCGCCGTGATTGGTATTTTGGGCGGTGGACAATTGGGCCGGATGCTTTGCAGTGCCGCCAGCAGGTTGGGGCTGCGCGCACATATTTTCGATCCCGCCTCAGCGCCCCCTGCCGCCGATGTGGCTTACGCCACCACCTGCGCCGCCTATGAGGATGAGGCTGCGTTGCGCCGCTTTGCAGCCGATGTTGATGTGATCACCTATGAGTTTGAAAATATCCCCACATCGGCTTTGGATATTTTAGAAAAGCTTTGCCCAATTCGACCCGGGCGTGAAGCCTTGCGTATTTCCCAAGACCGTTTGACGGAAAAAGATTTTCTAACAGGCTTGGGGTTGAAAACAGCCCCCTATCGCGCGGTTGATACGCGCCAAGACCTGAGCGAAGCCGTGGACGCGCTAGGGCTGCCCGCCATATTGAAAACCCGGCGCTTTGGCTATGATGGCAAAGGGCAAGCGCGCTTATCCACCCAAGAAGATCAGGCTCCGGCCATCGCTGATATGGCCGGGCAAGCGGCAATTTTAGAGGGCTTCATTTCCTTTTCAAAAGAAATTTCAATCATTGGCGCGCGCAACAGCGCCGGCGATGTGGCTTGCTTTGACCCGGGCGAAAACATCCACCAAGCGGGGATTTTGCGTACGACCAGCGTACCTGCGCAAATCAACGCCACGCAGCGGATGGATGCGGTGCTTTTGGCCGCCAAAATTATGAATGCGCTGGATTATGTAGGCGTTATGGGCGTTGAGCTTTTCGTCACTGGGCAGGGTCTAATCGTCAATGAAATCGCCCCACGGGTTCACAATTCGGGGCATTGGACGCAAAATGGCTGCGCGGTTGATCAGTTTGAACAGCATATACGCGCCATCGCCAATTGGCCGTTGGCCGATGGCAGCCGGCATAGCGATGTCACAATGACAAATTTGATCGGGAATGATCTTGACGCGCTTGAAGCCCTGTCTTCGCAAGCCGGCACCGCGCTGCATTTATATGGCAAAGCCGAGATAAAACCGGGCCGTAAAATGGGCCATTATAACAGCGTCCGGCCCAAAAGCTAACGCGCCGTCGAGCGAAAGGCCGTTAGGCAAGCGCATTATCTCAAACAAGGCCTGTCATCCTTGCCGCCAAACTTCCTGTAAGATGCACAGCTCGACCCTGTGCAAACGTGCCTTCGACTGCGCGACTGCGCCCCTCCAACACCACCATATCAGCCCGTTGCCCAATGGCCAGATGCCCCCGATCATTGAGGCCCAAAATCTGGGCAGGGCGGGACGAGACCAACGCCCACGCCTTGGCAATGCCAATATCAGCCTCTAAGCTTAGCGCGGCCTGGCAAAGCGATGGGTAATGATAATCCGAGGCCAAAGCATCGCAAAGCCCCTCTGCCAACAAGGTCGAAACGCCAATATTGCCTTTATGCGATCCACCCCGCAACAAATTTGGCGCACCCATTATTACCGGCGAACCAAGGGTATGGGCCTGTTTTGCAACCTCATAGGTTTCCGGAAATTCACAAATCGAAACGCCCATCTGCGCCCAAATCTGACGCTGTTGAGCGCTGCGGTCATCATGGCTGCCCAATATCGTCTGCGCTCTGAGCCGTGCTCTTAATCGCAATAGTGCGGCAGGAACTTGATCATGCGCGTCATGCATCTGCTTTAACAACGCCAGATGTGCATCAGGATTGCGGCCGCTTTTTAATGCCTGACCCGTCAATCGGGGGGGGCGTTTTCCTGCGGCCAGTGCCCCGTGGGGAATATGATCATTGAACACGATATAGGGCACTTGGAACCTAGTGCACAAATCTGCAAAGCGCTCATAATGATCCAGCATATGCGTTTCAAAGCGCAGCTGCGCGCGCAGGGTTAACGGGCTGCTTTGTTGAAAACATTGCAAGGCCTGCAAAAACTTTTCAGCAAATTCGGGGCCGCGCATGCCCCCTTCCCAGCTGTAAAATTGCGCCAGACACGCCGTGGTAATCCCATGCGCCGCCAATTCAGATTGTACGGCAGAAAATCCTGTTTGCAAATTTTTCACCGCGCCCCGCCTTGGCGCAAGATGGCGCTCAAACCCATCGCCATGCAGGTCAATAATCCCTGGCAGCACAAGAAATCCGTCTAGATCAAATGCAACGCTTTGCGGGGCGCTCGCTACCACGCCCTTTTCAATATGCAAGGGTGCACGCGCCACGCCCGCTGGCGTTAAAACATCGGCATTGTAAAAAGAGAAAGAACTACCGGTCATTAATCAGCACGTTTTGCAACGCCTCACGATCACTCATCTCAGGATCAAACTGGCCCGTTTCAAGATAATCAAGCGTTTGCGCCAAAACATTTGGCGCATTCATGATGAACGTATGCGTGACTGGCAGAATGATATGATCGCGCATTCCCTCAACCTTGGTGGCTGCAACCGATACTTTCCCGTCATCCGCCCCATCAATCAATGCAGAATAAGCAGGGTTTAGCGTGTGAGATCCGGCTATAATTCCCAAATCAAAGGTGACCGCGGGCAAACTCAATACCAAACCATCCGTCCCCAATTGCGCTCCCGCCGGGCCATTGATCCACTTAAAGGGCGGTAAGGGCCCCAAAATATCAACCAGCTCACTGCCTTGATTGGGCGGTGCCAGCATAACCACGCGGCCAAGATTGTCGGGGGTTTGATGTGCCAGCCAATAGCGGGCCAAGATACCCCCCATGGAATGCGTTACCAAATGGGTTTTCGCGCTTCCACAGGCGGCAAACCCCTGCGGCAATGCGAAATCAGACAAAGACTGAATAGTTTGTTTGGTTGAAGGATAATTTACTTTTACCGTTTGATACCCTTGCCGCTGCAACACCTCTTCCAGCAAAACCAGCGAAAACGCGGACCGCCCCAGCCCATGCAACAACACCACACAATCTGCAGAAACAGGCTGTATGAACCCCGCGATAAAAAGAAAAAGATAGCGGATCATTTTGCCCTCTTGGCGGTAGATTCGCGATCGCCGCCTTTGCCCGGCGCATCAAAAGACCAGGTTGCAAAGCCAATACCACCCAAGACCACCGCGCTGGCAAGGGCAAACTGCCAAGTCATGGCTTCAGATAAAAACACCATACCGCCGAAAGCTGCCAAGACCGGCACGCTTAACTGCGCTATTCCCGCCACAGCAGTAGATAAACGCGGCAATACTGAATACCAAAGCGCGTAGCCCATTCCGGAAGTCACCGCGCCGGACACCACCGCCAGAACACCCCCGTATAGGCTTAGCTGCGCAGGAAGCAGATATAAGACGGCCGCCGCAAAAAACCCTGTATAAAAGAAATTAGCGCCGGTATCGGCCAAAGCATCAAGGCTTGCGCGCCCCAACAGCGAATACACCCCCCAGCCGATACCAGCTGCCAGCATCAGCGCGGCGCCCCATGGATCAATGGCAGCGTGCTGCGTCGGCCAAAGCAGCCAGACCAACCCCGCAAAAGCGATCAAAGCTCCGATCCATTTCCGCGCTGTCAGATGCTCTTTTTTAATCAATGCGCCTGCAAACATCACAAGCTGGATCACGCCAAAAAGGATCAAAGCGCCAATCCCCGTTGGCAGCGAAATATACGCCAGCGAAAACGCAACCGCGTATAAGCTTAGGCTGATCACACCCCAAAATTTGAACGCTGGAACCTGAAGCCGCTTATCGCGCCACCCAATCAACAACATCAAACAAAGCGCCCCCGACAGCAAACGTATCGCGGCAAAGGCCCATGGCTCAAGCCTGTCAGCTCCAAGATCAGGCGCAAGCGCCGCACGATTCAGAACTGAATTGGCCGCAAATGCCAGCATCGTCAATGTGGTGAGTAAAATTAAGCGCATCCAAGTTTTCCTCAACCGCTCGGCTTTACTGGCCCTAGCGCAAGTTGAGGCAAAAAAAAAGGCCCAGCTACACAGCTGGGCCCCAATCTTTTTTGCGGTTAAGCAGCTTACATCATGCCGCCCATGCCGCCCATGCCGCCCATATCGGGCATGCCGCCTGGAGCACCACCGGCGCCTTCTTTGGCCGGCTTATCTGCAACCATCGCTTCTGTTGTGATCAACAAACCGGCGATTGAAGCGGCATCTTCCAACGCCGTCCGCACAACTTTGGCAGGGTCGATAACGCCATAAGCGAACATATCACCATATTCTTCGGTTTGAGCGTTGAAGCCAAAGGCCGCATCGTCGCTTTCGCGGATTTTGCCAGCAACAACAGCACCGTCAACGCCTGCGTTTTCAGCGATCTGGCGCAAAGGCGCTTCGATTGCTTTGCGCACGATTGTGATACCCGCGTCTTGGTCAGAGTTTTCACCAGTCACACCAGCCAACGCATTAGCCGCTTGGACCAGCGCAACGCCGCCACCCACAACAACGCCTTCTTGAACCGCAGCGCGGGTCGCATTCAGCGCATCATCAACGCGATCTTTGCGCTCTTTCACTTCCACTTCGGTCATTCCACCAACGCGGATCACGGCAACACCGCCAGCCAATTTGGCAACGCGCTCTTGCAGCTTTTCACGATCGTAATCAGATGACGTTTCTTCGATCTGATTGCGGATCTGCGTCACGCGTGCTTCGATTTCAGCTTTCGCACCGGCACCGTCAACGACGGTTGTTTCGTCTTTGGTGATTTGAACCTTCTTGGCTGTGCCAAGCATGTCCATCGTTACTGATTCAAGCTTCATGCCCAGATCTTCGCTGATCACCTGACCGCCGGTCAAAATTGCAATATCCTGCAGCATCGCTTTGCGGCGATCACCAAATCCAGGAGCTTTAACAGCCGCAATTTTCAAGCCGCCGCGCAATTTATTCACAACCAAAGTTGCCAAGGCTTCGCCTTCAACATCTTCTGCAATGATCAATAGTGGTTTTTGAGATTGAATCACAGATTCAAGCAATGGCACCATTGGCTGCAAAGAAGACAGTTTCTTTTCGTGCAGCAAGATCATGCAATCTTCCAACTCAGATGTCATTTTATCTGCATTGGTCACAAAATAAGGTGACAGATATCCACGGTCGAATTGCATGCCTTCGACAACGTCGGTTTCTGTTTCCAAGCCTTTATTCTCTTCAACAGTGATCACACCTTCATTGCCAACTTTTTGCATCGCATCCGCGATTTGACGGCCGATTTCAGCTTCGCCATTGGCAGAGATTGTGCCAACTTGCGCCACTTCATCGCTATCTTTAACTTCGCGAGACGCCGCTTGGATTGATTCAACTACTTTCGCTGTTGCTACATCAATGCCACGCTTCAGATCCATGGGGTTCATGCCCGCAGCAACTGATTTCAGGCCTTCGCGAACGATCGCTTGCGCCAAAACTGTTGCGGTTGTTGTGCCGTCGCCGGCTTCATCATTGGTGCGGCTGGCCACTTCTTTGACCATTTGCGCGCCCATGTTTTCGAACTTATCTTCAAGTTCGATTTCTTTGGCAACTGACACACCGTCTTTGGTGATCCGTGGTGCACCAAAAGATTTATCCAGAACAACGTTCCGACCTTTTGGACCCAAAGTTACTTTTACAGCGTCAGCTAAAATATTTACGCCATTGAGCATGCGATTGCGTGCATCTGTGGCGAATTTGACGTCCTTAGCAGCCATGTGCTTTTCCTCGTCTTAATAAATTGAAATTAGGGGAGTGCGACTTAGGACAGAACGCCCAGAATATCGCTTTCTTTCATGATCAACAGCTCTTCGCCATCTACGGTGACTTCTGTACCTGACCATTTGCCAAACAAAATTTTGTCGCCATTGCTGACCGCCATTGCGATCAATTCGCCGCTGTCTTTGCGAGCACCCTCGCCGCAAGCGATTACAACGCCTTCAGCAGGCTTTTCTTTTGCACTGTCTGGAATGATCAATCCGCCAGAAGTTTTTTCATCGCCTTCAAGGCGACGGACCAGAACGCGGTCGTGAAGCGGTTTTAATGCCATCTCTTAGGCTCCTTACGCTCAAATTAAATTTGACCCTCATGGGCCATTAGCACTCACGTTGTGTGAGTGCCAACGGAGCTGATGTAAGGAGCGACCTCTTTAGAGTCAACCACGCCCACTAGAAATTTGCATCCAAATTCAGGTTTTTTTTAAATGCAGCGTCGAGCGCATTCGTTTTTTGACAAAACGCGTTCAAATAGAGGCTTGTGATACCAATCCGCGCCCCTTCAAAAGCGCTTCGACACCCGGCAAACGCCCCCGATAGGCCAGATAAAGAAGTTCGGGATCTTTCGAGCCACCCGCGGCTAGGATATTTTTTTCAAGCGATTGCGCCAAATTCCGATCAAACGGATCACCTTTTTCTTCGAACGCGGCAAATGCATCGGCATCCATCACTTCAGACCACATATAGCTGTAATAGGCGCTGGCATAATGCCCCCCTGAAAATACATGTGCGAATTGCGGTGTTGCATGGCGCATCCCAATCGCTTTGGGCATATCAATTTGGTCAAGAATATCTGCCTGCCGCCGCATGATGTCAGTTGGTATATCGCCGGTATGATAAAATAAATCGACCATTGCAGACGCCACATATTCAACGGTTTGGAACCCCATATCATAGGTGGCCGCGGCCAAAACTTTTTCAAGCAAGGCTGGCGGCATTGACGCGCCTGTTTCCGCATGTGTTGCAAATCGTGCCAAGACTTCGGGCACATCAAGCCAATGCTCATAAAGCTGGCTGGGCAATTCCACAAAATCACGGGGCACTGACGTGCCGGAAATCATCTCATAAGTTACGTCGGACAGCATCTGATGCAAAGCATGGCCAAATTCATGAAATAAAGTGCGCGCATCATCATAAGACAGCAACGCAGGATCGCTTTTGGCAAAATTGCACACGTTGATCACGATCGGCGCTTGTACTTTTGGAAATTTTGCCTGAGCGCGCATCGCGCTGCACCAGGCCCCCGAGCGTTTTGAGCCACGCGCAAAATAATCGCCAATGAATAGCGCCACATGCGTGCCATTGCGGCGCACCTCCCACGCGCGGCAATCCGAATGATAAAGCGGCGGGTTCACTTCTTCGAAGCTCAACCCGAACAAACGGTTCGCGCAGTCAAACGCGGCGGCGATCATCTGATCCAGTTGGAAATAGGGTTTTAATTGTGCCTCGTCCAAATCGAACTCTACAGCGCGGCGTTTTTCGGCATAATAGCGCCAATCCCATTTTTCCAAATCGTCATTTAAACCTTCTGCGCGCATCATCTCCTGCAAAACGCCTGCATCCTGTTCAGCGCGTGCCTTTGCCGGTTGCCAGACGTCTTTAAGCAATTTTGACACATTTTCCGGCGTCTTCGCCATTTCAGTCTCAAGTTTGAAAGACGCAAAATCAGGATAGCCCAAAAGCTCTGCCATCTCTTGGCGCAGCACAAGCATTTCTAAAGCCAAGGATCTGTTATCATGCGCGCCGGTATGCGCGCCGCGCGCGGCCCAGGCCTGATAAGCCTTTTTTCGCAAGTCGCGCTGCGCAGAGAATTGTAAAAACGGCACAATAATCGATCGCGACAAAGTCACAATTGGCGCCTCAACACCCCGCTCAACGCCCGCGGCCTTGGCCGCATCAATCAAAAATTCCGGCAGACCGTTTAAATCTTCCGGCCCCAATTCCAAATGCCAGCTGCGCTCATCGTGCAAAAGGTTTTGCGAAAACTCGGTGCCTATCACAGCCAAACGCGATTTGATTTCTTTCATACGCAACTCAGCCGTATCGCTCAACGCAGCGCCGGCGCGAATGAAATTGCGATGCGTCAGCATCAATACGCGCTGCTGTTCCTCTGAAAGATTCAATTCGGCGCGGCCGTTCCAAAGCCGATCAATCCGGCCGAACAGCGCCTTATTTGCATAAATTTCGGAACTATGCGCGGAGAGTTTGGGGGAAAACTCTCGCATCAATGCCTCGCGCGCGGCGTTGCTGTCTGCCCCAGAGAGGGTATAGAACACCGATAACACCTGATGTAACGCTTTGCCTGTGGCGGCCAATGCCTCAATGGTATTGGCAAAGCTGGGAATTTGCGGGTCATTCGCAATCTCTAAGGTTTCTGCGAGATCTTCTGCCAAAGCCGTTTCGAAGGCTGGCGCAAAATCAGCATCAGAAATTTCAGCGAAAGGCGCCAATCCAAAGGCGCCTGTCCAGTCACTTAAAAGAGGGTTGCTCATACTCATCTTTCCTTCAAAAAATCACCGCGGCATTGACCCCGCGCCGGACCAAATCCCCAAGGATGCACGCTCTATCGAGCAAGCATTTAACCACCGCATATCGGGCAGTCCGTGCGGGGCGTCATTTTTAGCTTTCTGGTCTCACCATAAAGCGCGTCATAAATCAGCATATGCCCCCGCAGCGCCGTGCCCGCTTCACTTAGAAGCTTCAGCGCCTCTGCGGCCATTATCGCCCCAACCACGCCAGGAAGCGGCGCGAAAACGCCAGCTTCTGCACAGCTGGGTGCCAGACCCGCGGCAGGGGCGGAGGGAAAAACACAGGCATAGCAGGGGCCAAAGGTTTTGGGGTCAAACACCGCAACTTGCCCCTCCCATTGGCTTAACGCCCCAGAAATCAGCGGCATTCCCAAAACCACGGCCGTTTCATTGGCCAAATAGCGGGTGTCAAAATTATCGCTGCCATCCAATAGCAGATCAAATTCGGCGCATAACTCGGCAGCAATATCCTTGGTGAAGCGGCGATGATAGGGGCGTATCTCGATATAGGGGTTTTGCGCCAGCATCATCGTTTGCGCCGAAAACACCTTTGGCGTGCCAATCGCGGCATCTTGGTGAATAACCTGTCGTTGCAAATTTGAATTTTCCACCAGATCATCATCAATCACGCCAATCGTTCCAACCCCAGACGCGGCCAAATATTGTAAAGCCGGTGCCCCCAGCCCGCCCGCTCCGATAACAAGAATTTTTGCTTGCTTAAAATTCTTTTGTCCAACACCGCCGATTTCGCGCAGCATGATGTGACGCGCATAGCGTTCTAACTCGGTGTCGTTAAACGTGTCCGTTTGGCCAGGCGTGTCCCCTCCCGCGGTCTGCGTGCGTTCCGCCCGCCCCCGCAGGGCCCGCAATCCCAGCCGATAGATTAAAATAAGACCGATAAACCCACCCAGCAACGCCAAGGGAGCGACAGAACCACCCGTCGCCAGAATTAAAGGGTGCTGAGCTGGCAAAACCAAATGGGCAAGTATTAAGGCCGCATAAAGCGTTGCAATCACGGAAAAGCGTACTCCAGGTGGTACTTTCAGGCGTGCGCCAAAAGCCCAAAACCCCAGCGCTAAAATGATCAACCAAAGCATCAGCTGCGTCCTGTAGATCCAAAGCCGCCCGCATTGCGGTCGCTGCCGGCCATCTCATCTACATGCACAAACTGCGCTTGAATGACGGGCGCCACAATCAGTTGTGCGATCCGGTCTCCGTGTGCAATCAGAAACGCTTGCGGTCCGCTATTGTACAAAATCACACCGATTTCTCCACGGTAATCGCTGTCAATCGTTCCCGGTGCGTTCAAAAGCGTAATCCCATGCTTTAACGCCAGACCAGATCTTGGCCGCAGCTGAATCTCAAAGCCTGACGGTATTGCAACGCGCAACCCAGTGGGCACCAGCAGGCGGTCGGCGGCCTTCAAAATCATCCCCGATGCGCGCAAATCAGGTGTTAAATTAGCACGTATATCTGCGCCGGCTGCGCCGTCAGTTTCATAACACGGCGCGCCAAGCGTTTGATCTGCGCCCTCAGACCATGTAAACTGGACCTCAACCATGCGCCGTTGACGCCTTCTCAACATGGTCAATGATCTTTTGCACCAAACGCTCCGCCACTTGTGCCTTGGACGCTCTGGGCCATTGATCCACCCCAGCCTGTTCAATGCACAAAATCGCGTTTTCGTCGCCGCCCATAATGCCGGTTTTGGCCGAAACGTCATTTGCTAAAAGCCAATCACAGCCCTTTCGCATGCGTTTTGCCTGCGCATTTTCCTCAAGTGCTTCGGTTTCAGCCGCAAAGCCGATTACCAAATCTGGGCGATTGTCGCGGCGTTGCGCCACCGAGGCCAAAATATCGGGGTTTTCCACAAAACTTAAGGTTGAAAGCCCACCCGCCTGTTTCTTGATCTTTTCGTCGCCGGGCAGTTCCACACGATAATCCGCCACGGCCGCCACAAAGATCGCGATCTTGCACGGCAGGGCTTGCTCAACGGCTTGCGCCATCTCTAAAGCCGTTTCAACGCGTGTTATCTGCGCGCCGAGGGGCGGGTCTGCTGCCGCGGGCCCCGAAATGAACACCACGTCAGCACCTTGATTGACCAACGCTTGTGCAATCGCGCTGCCCTGCCGACCAGAAGAGCGGTTCGCAATATAGCGCACGGGATCAATCGGCTCATGGGTTGGGCCTGACGTAACCAGAACCCGCTGGCCTGCCAGCGGACCGCGGGTAAAATGCATTTGCACAGCAGTCAAAATATCAACGGGCTCAGACATACGACCGGGGCCAAATTCACCACAGGCCATATCTCCAGCCTCGGGCCCGATAATTTTTACGCCATCGGCTTGAAGCTGGCGCAAATTGCGCTGTGTGGCAGAATGTTCCCACATCCGCACATTCATAGAGGGTGCAATCAATACAGGCGTATCCGTCGCCAAAAGCAGCGTAGAGGCAAGATCATCGGCCCGCCCCTGCGCCATTTTCGCCATCATATCGGCCGTGGCAGGTGCGACCAAAATAAGATCAGCGCTGCGCGATAATTCGATATGGCCCATTTCTGCTTCCGACGTCAAATCGAACAATTCAGAATGTACTGCTTCACCGGCCAGGGCGGCCACCGAAAGCGGCGTCACGAATTCTTGCGCCGAGCCTGTCAAAACAGGGGTCACGGCTGCGCCCGCCGCACGCAATTTGCGGATTAAATCCAGCGATTTATACGCGGCTATGCCGCCCGTGATGATTAACAAAATGCGCTTTGAGCTTAACATTCACGCTCCAGACCTGAGAGACCTATTTGTAAAAGGTCTCTTGCCAGTTCGCAAGGGACGCTCCTGAGATAAAAATCTACGCAGGTTTTAAACACACAGCCTGAGATCCCGCCACCGTTCCACAGATCAAAATCTGGGCAAAGAAACCACTAGCCGGCGCTCGATAGTGACTTGCCGATCAAAAAAAGCTCACCACTTCTTGCGAGTTTTTTTCAAGGTATTTGCGCATTTTGGAAAAGGCCGCCGCCTCTAACTGCCGCACTCTTTCTTTTGACAGCCCCAGCTCTTTGCCCAAACTTTCTAGCGTGCGCGGTTCTTCTTGTAGCTTGCGTTCGCGCACGATGAACCGTTCGCGATCATTCAGGGCGTGCAGGGCTTGTAAAAGCCACCGCCGCAATTGATCAGTGTCGTGCTGGTCTTCAATCAAATCCTGCGTTTGCGCGCCTTCATCTTCGATCGTGTCAATCCATTCGCGGCCCTCATCCTCGCTGGATTGCGTGGCATTCAGCGAATAATCCGAGCCTGACAGGCGGCCATCCATCATCTCAACATCGTTGAGCGGCACGCCAACCTCGGTCGCAATAAGTTGGTGCAACTGATGGCGATCAAGCCGATCCCCGCGCTGCGACGCTTCGCGCTCTAGCTGCGCTTGAACGCGGCGCAAGTTGAAAAACAATGATTTTTGGCTGCTGGTCGAGCCGGTGCGCACCATCGACCAGTTGCGCATCACATAATCCTGCACGCTGGCTTTGATCCACCAAACGGCATAGGTCGAAAATCGCACGCCCCGATCCGGGTCAAATTTATCTGCAGCCTTCATAAGGCCTAAACCCGCTTCTTGAATAAGATCGTTCATCGGCGCACCGTACCGCTTAAACTTTGCCGCCATGGAAATCGCCAATCGCATATAAGCTGTGATCAAACGATGAAGCGCTTGCTCGTCTCGGTGATCTCTCCACGCGTAAGCTAATTTCAACTCAGTTTCTGCGTCAAGCAATTCAGCCTTCATCGCACGACGTGAAAAAGACATATCGGGGCCAGCATCTAAAGCCATAAAACTTACCTTTCCGAGCGGAGGCGATCTAATGAGATCTCATATTGCGTTTACTGATAGTGTTACGCACGATAAGAACGTTTGGATCACTTTGGAAAATGAATGCAGCATCACATTACATTGGTTATCGGCGGGGCAGCGTCTGGCAAGTCGCTTTGGGCTGAAAATTATGCGCTTAGCGCGACCAAGCGGCCCCTTTATATCGCCACGGCTCAGGCATTTGATGCAGAGATGAACGAAAAAATTGCCATGCATCGCGCGCGCAGAACGGCGCGGTGGGATCTCAAAGAAGCGCCGCTAGATTTGGTGGGGGCGCTGTCAGGCCTAACGTCTGAAAGCTGCGCTTTGATCGACTGTCTGACCATGTGGCTCAGCAATCACCTTTTGGCAGATACGCCTTTAGAACCTTTGGGAGCAGACTTATTAAAGGCCCTTAGCATATGCCCAGCCCAGCTTGTGTTGGTAACCAATGAGGTAGGATATAGTGTAGTTCCAGAGAACGCTTTGGCGCGTAAATTCCGCACCGCGCAAGGGCAGTTGAACCAAAAGCTTGCCGCAGCGGCAAATAAGGTGGTCTTGGTCACCGCTGGCTTACCATTGGTTCTAAAAAACTCGGATCCGTGATGAGCCGATTGTTTCTGGTGCGCCACGGACCGACCCATGTCAAAGCGATGGTTGGGTGGACGGATGTCAAGGCAGACCTCACGGATGCCGCAGCGCTGGCGCGTTTGCGGGCGAGCCTGCCACAAAAGGCCTTGATGGTTTCGTCGGACCTGCGCCGCGCGATCGATACAGCCGATGCGCTACAAGTGCGGCAAACGCGCCTGCCGCATGCAATGGGTCTGCGCGAGATGCATTTTGGGGATTGGGAAATGAAAACCTTCAATGATGTGAATGCCACCGACCCGGATGGCATTTTTGCATTTTACGACACACCCGGCGATGCCGCCCCGCCCAAGGGCGAAAGTTGGAATATGTTCTCGGCGCGCGTCGATTCTGCCATCGATACGCTGCAGGCCAAATATCTCGGCAGCGATTTGATCATCGTTGCGCATTTTGGCGTGATATTGCGGCAATTTCAAAGGGCCAAAGCCATTTCTGCCTATCAGGCTTTTGCTCAAAAGATAGACAACCTATCGCTCACAGAAATTGAGATCACGGATCAGCGCTGGCGCGTTATCCGGGTGAATGCGCTTATTTAACCCTCTTTGCAATTTTAAACCCAGTTGCCATTGTTTTTTGCAAAGCGCCCAACCGATAATTGTGTGACCAGGCATCTGCGGTCGCCCAGCGCGTTACGCTGACAGTCGCGTTTCACCACTCCACAAATGAATCGGCGCAACGCGTTTGGCAAGCTAAGCACCAGATAATGATTCTGCATAGCCAGAACAAATCAAAATTCACACGCTACCGGTGCAACGTTGGATAAAATATTTGGCCCGTGTTCAAAGGTTTGATCCAACCCAGCTTGCGGCCGTTTCTTCAGCGCGTTGCCACAGGGCCGCCCTAGGAAAGGGCAAGGCTGAGCTCACAAGCATAATTGTAAATCGTAAAGAGCCTTGCGGAGAAATGGTCCAAGCCCATTTTAAGGGTTTGATAAGGTTTATCAAACACCATGGCCGCTTATGAGGGATCTGTAAGCGATGATTGCGCGGGTTGTTACGGTTGCGTTTTGCGGGCTGGATGTCCGCTCGGTTGAGGTGGAATGTGCTGTGGCCGCAGGGCTTCCGGGCTTAACCATCATTGGACTGGCCGATAAGGCCGTCAGCGAAGCGCGCGAGCGCGTAAGATCTGCGCTGCACAGTTTATCTTTGGCCTTGCCGCCTAAGCGGATTACCATCAGTCTTACGCCAGCCGACTTGCCCAAAGAGGGTGCACATTTCGATCTTGCAATCGCGCTGGCCATGCTTAGCGCGATCGAGGCAATTCCCGGTGATTGCTTGCAAGAAACTTTAGCCATTGGCGCTTTATCTTTGGATGGCAGATTGAACGCCGTGACCGGCGCGCTGCCCGCCGCGCTTCACGCAGCCGAACTTGGGTTATCGCTTTTATGCCCGCAAGCCTGCGGAGCTGAAGCGGCATGGGTGGAAACAACGCGCGTCATATCAGCGGATACATTGGGCCGTTTGATACAACATTTAAACGGTCAAGCCGTTATATCCCCTGCGGCCCCTGGTTTGGTTTTTCTACAAAACCCCAACAAGGATCTTGCGGATATCAAAGGCCAAGAGCGCGCAAAACGCGCCTTGGAAATCGCTGCAGCGGGGCGTCATCATACGTTTCTTGTTGGAACACCCGGTTCGGGAAAATCAATGCTTGCAGCCCGGCTGAAAGCCCTTTTGCCCGAGCTAAACGCCAAGGAAGCGCTGGAAACTGCGATGATACACTCGGTCAGCGGCTTGCTGGAAGAAGGGGGTATTTCACGCTCTCCACCGTTTTACGCACCCCATCATACGGCGTCTAAAGTGGCGCTGGTTGGGGGCGGGCGCAAAGCCCAACCTGGCGAGATTTCGCTCGCCCATAACGGTGTATTATTTTTGGATGAACTGCCCGAATTCTCACGCGAAGCGCTTGAAACCTTGCGCCAGCCGCTTGAAACGGGGGAAATTTGGATTGCCCGCGCCAGCGCACATATTCGCTATCCGTGCCGGTTTTTATTGATCGCCGCAGCCAATCCCTGCAAATGCGGGTATCTGTATCAAGCAGAGCGTGCCTGTAACAAGGCCCCCCATTGCGGCGCACATTATTTTCAACGCTTATCCGGGCCGCTTTTGGATCGCTTCGATCTTTGCGTACATGTAGAAGCCACCTCTTTCACCTCTTTGCAAAATCATGAGCTTGGTGAAACGACCGGTGATATTGCGGCGCGCGTACGGGCCGCACGGCGCTGCCAGAGCCTTCGGTTTTCCGCCCATGACGGGATCCACAGCAACGCAGATGCACATGGCAAACTGCTCACCCAAACATGCGCTCTTGCAACTGAAACAATCAGCTGGCTGCACAAAGCCTTGGATCATTTTCAACTTTCGCCGCGCGGCTATCATCGTATGCTGCGGGTTGCGCGCACCATCGCCGACCTAGAGGGCAGCGACACAATCGAAAAACCACATCTAAGCGAAGCGCTGAGTTTTCGCCCCTTCCCAGCCTCTGGAGAGACGGCCAAGCAAGCAGGCTGACCCAGCTTGGCGGCTAGGAGCTCATCAACTGCGTCGCCCAAAACCCCCAAAGGGCACCTCATACGCCACTTCAAACACGCTCTTCTTTGGCAACTCGGCTAGGGCGTCACACTAGTTTTTGTTCAATCGCCTGCCAAATATTTGCGGCAATATTAACGCCATCAAAGCGCTCAAGCTCTTGAATCCCTGTAGGTGACGTCACATTAATTTCGGTTAAATACTGCCCGATCACATCGATGCCCACAAAGACCTGGCCTTTTTCGCGCAAAAGCGGACCAATACGCGCGCAGATTTCTAAATCGCGCGGCGTAAGCTTAATCTTCTCAGGCCGCCCGCCTACATGCATATTAGAACGCGTTTCGCCCTTAGCAGGCACCCTGTTAATCGCGCCCACTGGCTCTCCATCCACCAAAATCACCCGTTTATCCCCTTTACTCACATCTGGCAGAAACTTCTGCACGATCAGCGGTTCGCGCGAGAAGCCGCTGAACAATTCATGCAAAGATGTCATATTGCGATCATCTTCTTTGAGCAAAAAAACGCCTGCGCCGCCATTGCCGTAAAGCGGCTTTAAAATAACATCGCCATGGGCTTGGCGAAACGCTTTCAAGATTTTCAAATCGCGGGCAATCGCTGTTGGCGGCGTTAAATCCGGAAAATCAAGCACCAACAGTTTTTCGGGATAATTGCGCACCCAAAACGGATCATTCACAACCAGCGTTTGATCTTTTAACCGATCCAATAAATGCGTTGTCGTAATATAATGCATATCAAATGGCGGATCCTGGCGCAGCCAAACCACATCAAATTTGGCCAGCTCGACCTCCTCTTCTGGCCCAAAATCCACATGCCCACCCGCAACCCGCTGTACCGTCATGGGATATCCGCGCGCAGTTATTTTCCCGTTTTGATAGGCCAGCGTGTCAGGCGGGTAATAAAATAAGCTATGCCCTCGTGCTTGAGCCTCTTCGGCCAGACGAAACGTGCTGTCTGCTTCAATATTAACCGCCTCAATAGGATCCATCTGAAATGCGATTTTCACGGCGCGCTCCTGCGATATGTTTTCAGCTTTGATTACAACTTGAGCCAGCTAAATAAAACCCATCTCTGATGGTTCTTGAAAATCCTCTGAAAAAAATACGTTTTCTACAATTAAAATGGCGCCGAAACGATCGATCAAAGCCAGATCAAAGCGCATCGCCATGCAGGGCGCAGATCGCACCTGCCCCATAAACACCTGCGCAGCAGCAATAATGCGGCGTCTTTGAAACGCTGTTAACAGCTGCGCAGCTCTTTCATGATTTTGCGATTTCTTGACCTCAACAAAAACCCAACAGACCGAGGTTTTGAAAATCAGATCTATTTCGCCGGCCAAAGATCTCCACCGCTGCGCCTCCAAGTGATATCCGCCAGCTCTATATGCTTTTGCTATTTTGTTTTCAGCGGCTAAGCCTGAATAATAAGCCTTGTTTCCTTTAAGGTTTCTGCTCAATGTTCAAAGCCATCTGATAAATTTTGCGTTTCGCCACGCCATGCGCCTGTGCCACAAACTCAGCCGCGTCTCGCACCGACATTGATTGCAATGCTATTTTCAACTGCGCTTCTATATCACTTTCATTAACAGGAGATGACTGCGCCCGGTCAATGATCACGACAATCTCGCCTTTGACAGGCCCAGTTTGCGCCTTGGCCAACAACTCTGCCAATGTTCCGCGTTGGATATCTTCAAACTTTTTGGTTAATTCGCGGCAATACGCAGCCTGCCTATTTTCGCCATAAACCGCGCAGGCATCCTGCAAAAATGGCACAAGACGTTTAGGAGATTCGTAAAACACCAAAGTTGCTGGCACGTTTAACAAATTCCTCAAAGCCGCAAGCCGCGCAGATCTTGCGTTGGGAACAAAGCCTTCAAACAAAAAGCGATCGGTGGGCAAACCGGCCAGCGTCAGCGCGGTTATCACCGCGGATGGCCCGGGCGCTGTGGTGACCAAAACACCAGCCTCAGCGGCCGTTTTACTTAGGTCAAAGCCCGGATCAGCAATAAGCGGCGTTCCCGCCTCCGACGCATAGGCAACAGACCGGCCTTCTTGTAAATATTGCATTAATTTAGGCCGCATGCGCGCGCCATTGTGATCATGATAGGCCAATATCGGGCGCTCATTCAAAGCCACGCCGTGAATATCCATTAATTTTCGCAGGCTTCGGGTATCTTCAGCCGCTAAAATATCAACATTTGTTAGAATATCGAGCGCACGCAAAGTGATGTCGCGCGCGGTCCCGATCGGGGTGGCCACAAAATAAAGCCCTGGTGCCAAATGGATGTTGCGCTTACTCACGGCTTTGCCCTTATCATTCTTAGCTTTCTTGTCGCACCGGCGAAAGAGCTGTGCTAAACCCCTGTTAAAGGAGCGTATGTATGAGAGTATCTATTTCATTTCGTCATAAAGGTCTACGCGCGCTGGCCGGGATCTTGCTGGCAGCTTTTATAAGCGCCTGCGCGCCTGACACATCAACGATTGGCACCGCTCCCAGGCTGGCTCCCCAAGAGCCCATTCCAATCGCATTGTTGGTTCCGACATCTTCGCAAAACGCCGCCGAGATCGCCGGAAGTTTAGAGCAAGCCGCGCGAATGGCGGTTTCTGATTTGGAACCGGTCAAAATTGACCTGCGCGTTTATGACACTGCAGGGCGCAGTGATATCGCCGCGCAACAGGCCCAAACCGCGGTTGATCAGGGTGCAAAAATTATCATTGGGCCGCTTTTTGCTGAAGCCGCAAACGCCGCGGGCCTGGCTGTCGCGGATGAAGGTGTGAATGTTTTAAGCTTTTCAAACAGCAGCGCCATCGCCGGTGGCAACGTCTTCGTGCTTGGAAAGACCTTTGACAATACGGCTGAAAGGGTGGTCGGTTATCTTGCACGATCAGGAAAACAACGCGCTGTGATTGTTTACCCGGATAATCTGGAAGGGGAAGCAGGGCGCAGCGCTTTGGAAAAGGCCGCCCAATATTCCAGCTTAAAAATCGCGCATAGTCAGGCGTTTGAGTTCTCGCAAGAGGGGGTTGTTGCCGCGATTCCGCTCATTCGCGCCGCTGTCGAGATTGAAGAGGCCGATACTATTTTATTAACCTCAACCACGGCCGGCGCTTTGGGGCTGTTGGTGCAATTGCTGCCCGAAGCTGGGATTGATCCCGCCAAAGTGCAATATGCAGGCCTTGCACGCTGGGATGTGCCGGCGCAAACTCTGGCGCTCTCAGGCGTGCAGGGGGGGCTGTTCGCTTTGCCCGATTACGCGCGCGCTCAAAGTTTTTCAACGCGCTATGAAGCGACATTTTCCAGTAAACCACACCAGCTTGCGGGCCTGGCATATGATGGCGTCGCCGCAATTGGCGCATTGGTCGCCCGTGGCACCAACAACGCGTTAGGCGCAGCAGCCTTAACCCAAACAGCCGGCTTTGAAGGCGTCGATGGTATTTTCAGACTTAGGAAAGACGGCACCAACGAGCGTGGTCTGGCTATCGCAACGATCCAAGACAAACAGGTGGTAATTCTTGACCCAGCGCCCGCAGCATTCGAGTTCTTCAGCTTCTAATCTGTCGATGCTTCACTTCGACAGGCCCGATCTACCAATGATTTCGCCAGCTGAAATGATTTTCGACTCTGAAACTATGGTTGCCTTTATCAAAGCCAACCTAGTCACGTTGTCAGACAGTAAAGACATAAGGGCGGGCTTGGCGACAGAGCTGAAAGCGCGTCAAATTGCGGGTATGGAACATATTGCCCATGCTTTTTCTAAAAGCCCGTTCAGCGCGCATGAGGTGACCAGATCTTACACTTACCTGACCGATTGTATTGTTAAAACAACCTGGTTTGTCGCCTCAACCTTCGTGCATCCCCTCGCCAATCCCACCGAAAGCGAGCGGCTTTCTGTTGTTGCGGTCGGGGGGTATGGCCGCGGCGAAATGGCTCCGTTTTCCGATGTTGATTTGCTTTTTTTAACCCCGTATAAAATCACGCCTTGGGCCGAAAGTCTGATTGAAACGATGCTCTATATCCTTTGGGATCTTAAGCTGAAAGTGGGGCATTCATCACGCACTGTAAAAGATTGTCTGCGCTTGGGCGCGAATGATTATACGATTCGCACCGCCATGCTGGAACAGCGCAACCTCTGCGGTGATCAAAGCCTTGCCGACGCACTATCCGCCAAGCTTTGGAGTGATTTATTCTCGGGCAGCGAAAAAGAGTTCATTGAGGCGAAATTGCAAGAACGCGAAGCCCGGCATGAAAAGCAAGGCGGCCAGCGCTATATGGTCGAGCCGAATGTCAAAGAGGGAAAAGGCGGCCTGCGCGACCTGCAATCGCTGTTTTGGATTACCAAATATGTGTATCGATCCGCCTCAACGGCCGATCTGGTCTCGTTAAACGTTATCACGCCGGAAGAACATCAAATTTTCGTCAAGGCAGAGGCTTTTTTATGGGCAGTGCGCAGCCATTTGCATCTTATAAGCGGGCGCGCGGTTGAAACTTTATCCTTCGATATGCAAATCGAACTGGCTGATCGCATGGGTTATCATGACCGCGCGGGCCGGCCAGCGGTTGAAATTTTCATGCAAGATTATTTCCGTCAAGCAACCAGCGTTGGGGATTTAACGCGTATTTTCTTAACGGCGCTCGAGGCAAGCCATGTCAAAAGCGAGCCACTTTTAGAACGGATTTTTCGCAAACGCCCCACTGTGAAATCCGATTATATGGTGCTGCATAACAGGCTGAGTATCTCCGCGCCTGAAAATTTTCTGAGCGATCCGCTTAATCTGTTGCGGTTATTCGAAGAAGCGCTGCGGACTGGCCTGCTGATACATCCAGATGCGATGCGGTTAATCTCAGCCAATCTGCATTTATTTGACGAAACCCTGCGTCAAACCCCCGAAGCACAACGGATTTTTCTGGATCTGCTCTTAAAACATGGCAATCCAGAACGTGCCCTGAGACGGATGAATGAATTGGGGGCCTTGTCAGCCTTCATCCCCGAATTTGAGCCCATCGTCGCGATGATGCAATTCAATATGTACCACAGCTACACGGTGGATGAGCATACGATCCAATGTATCCGGAACCTTGCCCAGATCGAGCGCGGCGAATTGATCGAAGAATTGCCCATTGCCAGTTCTATTTTGAAAGAGGGTCTGAACCGGAAGGTGATTTACGTTGCCCTTCTGCTGCATGATATCGGCAAAGGCCGCAATGAAGATCATTCGGTGATTGGAGCGCAAATTGCGCGCAAAGTGGCTCCGCGGCTTGGCTTGAACAAAGCCGATGTGGAAACCGTAGAATGGCTTGTGAGATACCATTTATTGATGTCTGATTTGGCGCAAAAACGCGATATTGCTGATCCTCGAACGGTGCGCGACTTTGTCAAAGCCGTGCAAACCCTCAAGCGCTTGGATCTGCTAACCGTGTTGACCGTCTGCGATATTCGCGCTGTTGGTCCCAACACTTGGAACAATTGGAAAGCGGTTTTGATCCGGGCACTCTATCGGCAGACCCGCCGCGCGTTAGAGAATGGCCAAGACGCTTTGAACCGCGAATCGCGTGGCAGCGAGGGTAAGAAAAACCTACGTCTGCATTTAAAAGATTGGGATGCCAAAGACCTTAAAACCGAAGTTGCGCGCCATTATCCCCCCTATTGGCAGGGATTACATGTCACCGCGCATGTGGTGTTTGCCGGTTTGCTCCGCGATTTAAAAGAGGATGAAATTGCCATCGACTTCTATGCAGATGGAGACCGCGCAGCAACCCGCGTGTGTTTTGCCTGCGTCGACCATCCCGGCATTTTTTCCAGCTTGGCGGGCGCTCTGGCACTGGTGGGGGCCAATGTCGTTGATGCGCGCAGCTATACCACCAAAGATGGGTTTGCGACGGCAGCGTTTTGGATTCAAGACGCGGCGGGAAACCCTTATGAGCCCGAAAAGTTCAACCGTTTGAAACAAATGATCAATAAGACATTGATGGGCAAAGTGGTGGCGCGAGTTGCGATTCAGGATAAAGACAAATTCAAAAAACGCGAAAAAGCCTTTAAAGTTCCGACCTCCATCAGCTTTGATAATGACGGCTCCGAAATTTACACGATCATCGAAGTCGACACGCGGGATCGTCCGGGCCTGTTGTTTGATCTGACACGCACTTTGGCCAATACCAACGTCTATATCGCATCAGCAGTCATCGCCACTTATGGCGAACAAGTTGTTGATAGTTTTTATGTAAAAGACATGTTTGGTCTGAAATTTTACAACCAATCCAAGCAAAAAATGCTGGAACGCAAGCTACGCGAAGCAATCGAGCTGGGCGTTGAGCGCGCTTCAACATGAGTGGGCCGCGACTGCTCAAAGGCATTATGACAGTCGGCTTTTGGACTTTGCTCAGCCGCGTGCTGGGCATGGCCCGCGAGGTCTTGCTCTATATGTTGATTGGCGCAGGGCCGGTGTTAGACGCGTTTGTGGTTGCATTTCGTTTGCCCAATATGTTTCGGCGGTTCTTTGCAGAAGGCGCTTTTAACGCCGCTTTTGTGCCTCTGTTTTCAAAGCGCCTTGAGGCCCAAGACAACCCGATCGGATTTGCCAGCCAGGCGATGGGCGGGCTTGCCTTTGCGCTGGCGCTTTTGACAGCGCTGGCGCTGGTGTTCATGCCAGCGCTTGTCTGGCTTACCGCGCAGGGGTTCGTGGGCGATGCCCGCTTTGATATGGCAGTTGAATATGGCCGCGTGATGTTTCCTTATATCTTTCTTATCTCGCTCAGCGCTCTGCTGTCTGGTGCGCTGAATGCCCAAGGGCGCTTCGCTATGGCCGCCGCCGCGCCTGTCTTCTTAAATATCATCATTATTTGCGCGCTTTGTCTGGGATGGGTGATGAACCATGCGGTCATCTATTATCTGATTTGGGCGGTTCCAATTGCGGGGATTGTGCAATTGACCGCGCTATGGCGGGCGGCGCAGGCCGCCGGGCTTCCGATTCGGTTGGGACGGCCCAGCTTTAGCCCCGAAATGCGACAGCTGGTGCGGATTGCGGTACCCGCAGCCTTGGCCAATGGCGTGCTGCAAATCAATTTATTGGTCGGACAATTGGTCGCCAGTCAACATCCCGGCGCCGTCAGTTGGCTTTATGGGGCTGATCGCCTGTATCAGTTGCCCCTGGGCGTGGTTGGAATTGCTGTGGGCATTGTGCTCTTACCCGAATTGTCACGACGCTTGCAGGCAAATGATCAAGCAGGGGCAAAACAAGCCTTTTCAAGCGCAACCGAAATCACATTAGCGCTGAGTTTACCGGCCGCAATGGCGCTCTGCGTGGTGCCCTATCCTTTCGTCTCTGCGCTTTTTGAACATGGCGCAACCTCCCGCCTTGACGCGCAAGCGATGGCACTTGCGACCGCTATCTACGGATTGGGCTTGCCCGCTTTTGTGCTGCAAAAGCTCCTGCAACCATTGTATTTTGCGCGCGAAGATACGCGCAGGCCTTTTCGATTTGCGCTTGTAGGCATGGCGATCAATGCCGCCTTAGCCATCGGTCTTATGCCATTTATTGGCTGGGTGGCCGCGGCCATTGCCACCAGTCTTTCGGCTTGGGCAATGGTCGGGCTGCTGTTTTGGGGCGCGCGCGGCTTTGACAATATTTTAAAACCGGAGGCCGGTTTGAAAAACCGCTTGCTGCGCATGTGCATTGCCAGCCTTTTCTTAGGGGCTGCTCTTTACGGCATACAATTTTTTATCAGCCCCGCTGTCACCAGCGTTTCTGGGCGAATTTTCTATGCGCTCTTCTTGGTAATCGCGGGCGCGGGATTATATCTTTGGCTGGGTGAAAGATTAAAGGCCTTCTCGCTGCAAGAGATAAAGGCCAGTTTTAAAAAGCCTTAATCACGGCGCAGCGCTTGCATTAGACGCGCAAGCCCACCCGGAAGCAATAAAACAGATAGGGTGAAGCCGCCTAAAAATCCGGCCAAATCGGCGATCCACAATAATCTGCCGCTCAAGAATATTCCAAAGACAAGCTGGATCCCGATCAGCATCGCAATCATGTTAAACGCTTTGCCTGCCGGCGCCTGCTGCGCCTTTAACGACACCCAAAGCAGAAAAGTATAGGCCCCGATTAACCCATAAATCCCTGGAAAAGCCCCAAATAACCAGCCTGCCTCTGGCGCAATCAGGCAGTAAACCAACGCGCCCAGCGCCGCTGACACAAAAAAGAACATTAATACGGCAGGGGCGGAAAACACGCTGCCAACCATTTTGCCCATCGCCAAAAACAGCGCACAAGCGATCGCTGCCTGCATAAAAGACGCATGCAAGAAGGAAAACGTAACAAAGCGCACCAAATGTTCCGCGCCGTAATCCTGAGTTTCGCGCATCCATGACACAAGATTTGTGTTCATTCCATAGCGCTCAATCGCAAAAAACCGCCAAGAGGCGTCAAACCCTTCACCCAAAACCCCAATCGATGCCAAGGCAAATAGGGCCTCTACCCCCGCAATCATCAAAAAAAGCGCCATGACGACGGGCGGCATCGGGTTCAACGCCGCAGCTTTGGGTGTTTCCGGATTGAAAGACATCGCACTCCCTTTGCTTGACGGGCCTTGAAGCTGCAGTTAATCGACACGCAGTAGATTGCCCTTTGGAGAACACTTATGTCGGATGCCGCTCAAACACCATCCCCAAGCCCATTTGAAAAGCGCGTTTTTTCAGGTGTTCAGCCATCGGGCGGGTTAACGCTTGGCAATTATTTGGGCGCCGTAAAGCGGTTTGTGCATATGCAAAGCCCTAACCATGAATCCTTATATTGCATGGTGGATCTACACGCGGTGACCGTCTGGCAAGATCCGGCCAACTTGCGCAAAAACACCCGTGAATTGGCGGCGTTTTTTATTGCTGCCGGATTAAAACCGGAGCAGTCAATTTTATTCAATCAATCCGCAGTTCCCGAACATGCTCAATTGGGGTGGATTTTCAATTGTATCGCCCGCATGGGGTGGATGAAGCGGATGACCCAATTCAAAGACAAAGCTGGAAAAAATGCAGAGAATGCATCGCTTGGCTTATTTGGATATCCCGCATTGATGGCCGCAGATATTTTACTCTATCACGCAACCCATGTGCCCGTGGGCGATGATCAAAAGCAACATCTTGAATTAACAAGAGATATTGCAACCAAGTTCAACCATGATTTCGGGGTGGATTTTTTTCCAATTACCGAGCCGGTGATCGGGGGGCCTGCGGCCCGCGTGATGAGCTTACGCGACGGATCAAAAAAAATGTCAAAATCAGACCCTTCTGACCTGAGCCGCATAAATATGAGCGATGATGCAGACAGCATTGCCCAGAAATTCCGCAAAGCCAAAACCGACCCCGATGCCCTACCTTCCGAAGAAGCCGGATTGGAAAATCGCCCCGAAGCGCGCAATTTGGTGGCGATCTATGCCGCTTTGGAAGATCAATCCGTTGACGCGGTTCTAAATGACATTGGCGGCAGACAATTTTCCGAGTTCAAACCAATGCTGATTGACCGCGCGGTCGCCACGCTTTCACCAATTTCGGCTGAAATGAACCGGTTGATGCAGGAACCGGACGAGATCGACCGTGTATTGGCCAATGGGGCCGAGCGGGCTCGAAAAATTGCTCAGCCCATATTGAACCAAACTTATGATATTATGGGGTTGCTGCGCAGTTAAGCCCTGCTGCCTGCGCTCACAAAGCAAGCAATCCCATAAACTTCCCAGTCTTACTAACGCCGCGCGAATAGGGTTCGGCAGGCTCTTGCATGCGAACCCGTCTTTTGTCAGGGTGCCATAAAGAATGCCTCGTCGTGAGCTGGGGTATCCAAAAGGAGGGGTCAATGGCAACGGGCAGCAACATAAAAACCTTTTTCAACGGCCAATGGCATGATGGCGATATTGCTGTGATGAAAGCTGCCGACCATGGGGCTTGGTTGGGCTCAGGCGTCTTCGATGGGGCACGCTATTTTAACGGGGTTGTCCCCGATTTGGAGGCGCATTGTGCGCGGGTAAACGCGTCAGCAAAGGCCCTAATGCTCACCCCAACATATAGTGTTTCTGAGATGAAAGCCCTGATCTGGGAAGGGCTTGCGAGCTACGCGACATCCGCCGCGGTTTATATTCGCCCCATGTATTGGGGGATAGATGGGGATCTGACGGCCATCGTTCCAAGCGCTGACACCACAGGCTTTGCCATTTCGCTTGAAGAAATCCCCTTTGCAGCCCCCAAAACCAGCGCAACCTTGGGGCGCACGCAATTTCGCAGGCCTATTTTAGAAAGCGCCGTGGTAAATGCAAAAGCTGGCTGTCTCTATCCCAATAATGCGCGCATGCTGGTAGAAGCGCGCCGCAACGGGTTCAGCAATGCGTTGGTTGCAGATGCTATGGGCAATGTGGCAGAAACTGCCACGGCAAATATTTTCATGGCGCGCGATGGCGAGGTGTTTACTCCGGCGCCAAATGGCACGTTCTTAGCCGGTATCACGCGCGCGCGTCATATCACGCATTTAAAAGATATGGGCATTCCTATTCATGAAACCGTTTTGAGTTTTGATGATTTTTACGCCGCAGATGAAGTTTTTATGACCGGAAATATGCAAAAAATCACACCCGTCACCGCGATTGAAGAAACGCATTTTCAAATCGGCCCGATTGCCGGGCAGCTTAAAGAGGCTTATTGGGACTGGGCCTCATCAACCTCGGCCTAAGCGCCTTTGCGCAACAATGCGCAGGCTGCTGAAATCAACCTTGCGTTGGATGGCGCCTTCGCGCATCATATGCAGCTGAGGAGATCACATAGATGCGTAAGTTTTTGCTAATACTCGACGACAGTCAAGAATGTCTGAACGCAATGCGTTTCGCGGCCATGCGCGCTGCGCGAACCGGTGGCGGCGTTGAAGTGCTGGCCGTGATCCCACCTGAAGAATTCAACCATTGGATCGGCGTCAGCGATATCATGCGCAGCGAAGCGCGTGAACGCATTGAAGTGCATTTTGAAGTCTTCGCCAAATGGATGCGCGATCGGCAGGGCATAGATCCTGAATTGGTGATCCGTGAAGGTGAACCGATTCAAGAGATTTTGGCGCAAGTTAAGGATGATCCTGAAATCGGCGTGTTGGTTCTGGGCGCAGGCACGGATAAAAAAGGCCCCGGCCCGCTTGTGACGCAGCTGACCAAAAACGCAGGCTCTTTGCCCATCCCAATGACCATTGTTCCGGGGGATTTATCCAAAGAGCGACTCGAAGCAATTACCTAAAGCCAGAACGCGCCTCACCATCGCGCTCATTGGAATATTGAGTCCTGGTTGTCATTCAGACATCGTTTATTTTGCAAAAAAAACTGCTATTTAAGCTGATGCAAGACGTGCGTGTAGCCCCTCTAAGGAGTGCACGTTGCTTAAGCCGCCCCGCGCTTGTGGTTGCAATCTGCTGTTTGCGGCAGCCTCTTCGCGCAGCAAAAAGAACAAACCGGCCGGCGAGGCGGCAAGCGCGTGATGTTTGTCGTACAAGCAAATAATTTTGCACGGCCTTAGTCCCTCATGCGCAACGACACGGTTGATTTATAAAAACGGCTTAGCTCCAACGCTTACGAAAAAGTTGTGAAGTTTAAAAATATTTGGCATTCTTTGGAAATTTATAGAGCCGGTATGGAATTAAATTAGAACGATTCTAAACATTGACAAAACGCCGCGGCTCTCCATATAAAGAGCCAGAAGAGAGGCGCTCAAAATGTTTATCCAAACCGAATCCACCCCCAATCCCGCAACATTAAAATTCTTGCCCGGGCAAACCGTCTTAGAAGCGGGGACGGCTGATTTTCCCAGCAATGAGGGCGCCGAAAAATCGCCTTTAGTGCAACGTATTTTTGCGGTTGACGGCGTAACAGGCGTTTTTCTGGGGCGCGATTTCATCACCATCACCAAAGAGGATGCGGTCAATTGGGACCACGTAAAGCCGGCTTTGCTGGGCGCAATCATGGAGCATTTTCAGTCGGGTGATGCTGTGATGACGGATGAGGGGCTAGGCTCGGGCCATGCTGAACATAGCGGAGAAGATGAAGTTATTGTGGGGCAGATCAAAGAACTGCTGGACAGTCGCGTTCGCCCTGCTGTGGCGCAAGATGGCGGTGACATCACATTTTACGGATTTGAACGTGGGATTGTGTATTTGCAAATGCAAGGTGCTTGCGCGGGCTGCCCATCGTCAACCATGACGTTGAAAATGGGAATCGAAAATCTGCTCCGCCATTATATTCCCGAGGTCACTGAAGTGCGCCCTGTCGGTGGTTGATCAAACGGTTCTCGCTTTTGATACATCGGCCGCGCATTGCGCGGCCGCTTTGCTTTGCAATGGCGTGATCCTCGGCACCAGATTTGAAGCAATGCAAAAAGGTCAAGCCGAAGCCTTGGTTCCACTTATACAAACCCTATTGGCCGAAACGCAAACTAGCTTACACAAAATTGGCCGTATTGGCGTCGGCCTTGGGCCTGGTAACTTTACCGGCATCCGTATTTCCATCAGCTTGGCCCGAGGGCTGGGCGTGTCTTTGGGTTGCCCTGTGATCGGCGTCAACAGCTTTGAGGCCAGCATAGAGGATAAAGCCAAAGAAACCCTAATCGCAATACAAGCCATCCGAGACCAGTTTTACACGCTCAGCAGCGCAAATTTGCAGGCTGCCCCTCAAATGAGTGATGCGCCGACCCTGGCCACTAGCCCGATCCCAGTGCTCTATCGGCCAAAGCCAGATCTACTGGTCGCAAACATAGCGCGCATTGCCGCCCAAAGGGATGTGAAAACCGTAACGCCCCCTGCCCCTTTATACGTAAAACCTGCAGATGCCGCGCCAAGCCGCAATCCCGGACCAAAGATCCTGCAGCCGAACGCGTCCTGAGTTTGACGGGCTAAATGCAACAGAATACCATCTTGCAGCCGTCAGATATGGCCAAACTTCACGCGCAATCAGGGCTTGAACAACGCCCTTGGACAGCGCAGGAATTCGCCCAGCTATGCGCCGCAGAAAATTCTCTGCTGATCAAGCAAGACTATGGCTTCGCGCTGGGAAGGGTCATACATACCGAGGCCGAATTGCTGCTGCTCATCGTATCACAGGCGCAGCGAAAGCAAGGATTGGGGAAAACCTATTTGCAGCTTTTTGAAGAAGCTGCACGCCAGCGCGGTGCCAAAAACTGTTTTTTGGAAGTTGGCGCCGAAAATACCGCCGCGCGCGCACTATATCAACAATGCGGTTACGCAGAGCAAGGCTTGCGCAAAGCCTATTACCGCAAAATGAATGGCACCCGCGAAGATGCTTTGGTTCTGGCGAAAACTTTGGCTTAGCGCATTTTATCATTGGTTTTATATTGGTTTGCAGAAAAATCGGTTGACCCTAGCAAAGAGTTTCGTCCTTAATGATGGATGATCTTAGAGTAAGGCAACGCGTTCTGCTTTTCCTTTGGACACAAACACAAGATGGGGAGACATCCATGACGATTATACAAAGATTTTTAGGCGCGACCGC
>ERZ1048068.364-NODE-364-length-42396-cov-10.547578_pt1 | contig 42396 bp, 41 predicted proteins | sample MGYA00383098_ERZ1048068 | MGnify/ENA primary metagenome ERZ1048068 (study PRJEB29581, sample SAMEA5548368) | metagenome | biome: marine; feature: coastal; material: water | depth 1 m | study: Short-term variability in the microbial, nano- and picoplankton...
GCAACTTCTGTTACTGAAAAAATGCGTATACTTGGCAACGGCAATATAGGAATAGGAACGACTTCACCTAATACTAAATTAGAGATTTCAGGAAACGCATCAACAAGAAATGCTTTATCCAATGTACTTACATTAAATGGTGGTGGTACTGTAGCTAATCCTTATGACGGATTTGGTGTTGGTACGGTTTTTAAAGGTTTGGATTATAGTAATGCATCAAGAGACTATGCTTACATATATGCAGTTATAGAAAACCAAACTTCTTCAAGTACTCCAGCAGGAGACCCTGGATTTAAAAGCCAGTTACGCTTTTATACTAATACTGGAGGAGCTTCATCCACTTTACCTACAGAAAAAATGCGTATATCTTCTAGTGGTATGGTTGGTATTGGAATGACGCCAGATCCAATTGCAAGTAGCACATATATGTTGCAAATGTACAACCCTGGTTCGCAATGTTTTTTATCTCTTGGCAATGGCACATCAGGAAGCGGGCCTTTAAACGGTTTAGTAATTGGAAACGACACAACTAGTACTTATATATTTAATAGAGAAGCTACTAGCATGCAGTTTGGAACAAACAACTCCACGAAAATGTTAATTGAATCCGGCGGCAACGTCGGGATTGGGACGACTTCCCCTAATGCCAAGCTACAGATAGATGGTAATTTAAGAGTAGAAGGGCTTAGTTCCGGCACATCTGCAAGCTTTGGAGGTTCAGGAGATTTTGCTATTGATGCGCCTGGAGTCGGTGGTGGAAGGTTTATGGTAAAACACGGTGGAAACGTTGGTATAGGAGAAAATAATCCTAGTTACCAATTAGAAATAGGAGGCACAGCAAACCCAAAAATAGCTATAGTATCTAATATTAATAGCGCAACCTCTTCATTATATTTTGGTGATTCAGATGCTAAAGACAGAGGGCAAATTGTCTACACACACTTTGGTGATTTTATGCAGTTTAATGTAGGTGGTGGGACAAGATTATATTTAGAAGCGGGCATCAATACTGCCTATACCTCTGATGGGTTATTTAATTCTAATGCTACACCAAGTTATTGGAACCATGGAAATGGTCAGTTTAAACTGGGTTATATGGACAATGGTAGCGGATTATATTCAGGAGCTTATGCATTTAATGTTAAATCTACGGATGGTATTCCAGTAACAGGAAGAGAGATTGGTGCTATATTTATTAATGATGTTAGTAGCGGTAGAAGACCTTTGAGAATTAGCAATCAAGGTAGGATTACTATAGACCAAACCAACACTAGCACTGACTATGGATCAGGCACTGGCTGGCTTACCATAGCGAATGGTACTGGCGCTTATAACTTCTACAACGCTTATACGGGAACAGATGGCGGTTCTGGATGTGCTAGATACAGATTAAACAATACTTCGCCTTCGTTTTTTGATTTTTACTACACTACAACACAGGTAGGATATATAACAACAAACGGTACTGATATATTTTATGCTAATACATCTGATTACAGACTGAAAGAAGATTTAAAATCTTTTGATGGTATGAGCTTGTTAGAGCAAATACAAGTATATGATTTTAAATGGAAAGAAAGTGATAATAGAATGTATGGTGTTGTTGCACACGAGCTTCAAGAAGTTGTTCCACAAGCAGTTGTAGGTGACAAAGATCAAGAAAAATTACAAGCTGTAGATTACAGTAAATTAGTTCCTATATTAATAAAATCTATTCAGGAATTAAAAGCAGAAATAGAATTATTAAAAAATAATTAATATGAGTTTAGTTGTAAGTAACACACAATATATAGACGGTTTAGATTTATGGGAAGCTTCTATAAATCCTTTACCTGTTTTAGATTATGAAAATTTAAGTTACCAAGAAAAAGATACAGGTAGATTTTATTGTACTGATGAAGATGCTATAAAAGAAATAAGTGCGTGTTTTGATAAAAAAGTAATAGACGAAAAGATATCTCAACCCTATGTACTTTTTATTGAAATACAGAAAAACTTACCAAACTTTGAATTAATACCTCATTTTGATAATGAAGAAATGTTAGGTGTTATTATTATAAATTTAATAGATAGTGGAACTTCAACTGAATTTTATGATAACAATGATACTAAAATAGGTCAAGCTCCTACTTCAGCTTCTAACGGAATAATGTATTTAAATAACTGGGACTTTAAACATGGCTATAAAAATTTAACTACAGATGATAGGTATATAGCTATATGTATAATAAGAAAGTAAATAATGGCAATATTATCTAATATTAATGATAAGTTTCGCGTTGATTCCGCAGGCGCTGTTTATTTTGGTACTAGTGCTGGTACAAATTTACAAGTTTTACAGTCAATAGGAACTGGTGGATCTCCGACTTGGGTAAATGTTGATGATATAATTGGTGGTCCTTACTTGCCACTCACAGGTGGTACACTTAACGGTAATTTAGCTATTAGTGGTAGTAATAGTTTAAGTGTTGGTGGGGTTACAACATTAAATGATTTAGATGTGACAGACACTCTAGCTTGGCGTGTTTCAGTAAGTGATGTGGCTAGACAGAGAGCAGACGCAAGAGATGATGATACTAGTTTTGCAAGATTACATTGGTTTGGAAAGAATTCTACAGCTAATACATCAAACTTTAGACATGCTTACTATGATGGTGCAGCTTACATAAATGTTACAGCCGCTTCGGGTGCAGTTACTTTTGATGGAATACTAGCAGCGACTGGAGGGACATCAACGGAATGGAATACAGCTTACGATAATAGTATAACAGCTTTAGCTGTAACAGGCACGACAACAAAAACGTTAACAGCGACCCAACAAGACGGAGGAACTTTAACAGCAACATGGACAGATAACGACAGTAATACTTCGTGGTCTAATGTAGGTGCAGGTATTAGAACAAATTACACTTTAGGGTTTAAACCACCTACAAGTAATTATGCAGGTTTTTACTTTCAAACATCAGCAGGCGCAGGTGCTGGCTATCTTTTAGTTAGAGGAGAATCTGGATCAGGAGCTTATACAAGTCAAGGTATTAGTTTGATAGCTGATGCTGGTTGGTTAAGTTTAGTATCAAGAACAACAACAGATAAAGGTGTGAGAATAATGGCAGGTGCTTCTGCCACAACAAGAATAAAAATTGTTAGTGCAGGTGATATAACTTTTAATGAAGCATATACTTTTCCTACATCAGATGGAACTGCTAATCAAGTATTAAAAACAGATGGTTCTGGTAATCTTGATTGGGCAACAGACACTGGAACAGTAACTTCAGTAGCTACAGGAAATGGACTTACAGGAGGAACAATAACTTCATCTGGAACTTTAACAATGGCTTCTAGTTATACAGGTGCTTTTACTTTTAGTACTTCAGTAGCCTCTCCAATACATTCTGGCACTATATCAACAACTGGTGATGGACAAAATAATTATCCTTTTAGACTTGGATCTGACTATAGTGCCTACATGGTGGCTGCAGCTAATAATACATGGGGTTTATTTTGGGCTGGAAATGCTAATGCAAGATATGGTACTAATGGAAACGGAGGGCCTGGAAATATATGGAGTAATAGCACAAATCCAAATGAGTTTTGCTTTGTGGGTGGGGATAGCACAAGGTGGACTGTTTGGGGCAATAGTGGTGATACTTGGCAAGAGGGAAATATTTATTTAGGTGGCACATTTATTAGAGCTAATAACAATTTAACACTACAAGTAGACGGAGGAGGAACACCTGTAAGTGCAATAGCTATAGACAACGTAGGTTCAACTACATTTAGTGGGTACACATATTTTCCTAATTATCTATTTCATGAAGGCGATACAAGTACTCGTATATTTTTTGAAACTGGTAAAATTACGTTAAGAGGTGATACCTCAATAGTTCTTGACGGACCAACAACAACAAATGAAAACTTTATAGGAACAACCGCTTATTTTTCAGGAAATATAACGGCTGCAGATGGTTTGTTTATATATGGTACTTCTTATTGGCAGGTTTCATCAAGTGATAATGCTTTACAAAGAGTAGATGCAAGAGATGATGCCACTAATTTTTCAAGGTTACATTGGTACGGTGAAAGCGATACAGGAGCAACGTCTAATTTTAGACATGCTTATTATGATGGTTCAGGTTATATAGATGTTACCGCATCAGCTGGCATAATAACTTACACAGGTGGAGCCACGTTCACTGGATTAGTAAGTGGTATTACACCTACGGCAGCTGCAAACTTTGCAACTAAAGATTACGTAGATAATAATTCAGGAGGTAATACAGCTTGGGCAAATGTTGGCGCTGGAACAAGAACAAATTACACTTTAAATTTTAAACCTCCAAGCGGCAATTATGCAGGATTTCAATTTTTAGACAGCGCAGGTGCAGGTGCTGGTTATCTTTTAATTAGGGGTGGTAGTAATGCTGGAAATGTTTATAAAGCAGAAGGTATTAGTTTGATAGCTGATGCTAGTTGGCTAACTTTAGCTTCTAGAACAACAACAGCCGCGGGTGTTAGGTTAATGAGTGGATCTACTTCAGCTGAAAGACTAGTAATTAAAGACAATGGCGAATCATATTTTCCAGGCGCTTTAGGAGTCGGAACAGCTGATCTTGCTGCGTCAGCTAAACTAACCGTGATAGGTAACCAAACTTTTGGGTTACCAGGTAATGGTAGCAATATAAATGGTAGATTTATATCTATTGAAGGAAATACTGATACATCTGGTGAAGGCTCTTCAAGAATATTTTTCTCAGAACATAATAGTACAACAGCAGCGATGGACAATTATGGTATGTCTTTAGGATATAGAGGAGGTGCTACTTCTATTGTTGGGGCAAGCGGAAACACTTGGACTGGATTAAGTCAAATTGGTAATGGTAGTTGGGGTATGTGGGGTCATAATAATAATGCTACTGGATCTTTGATCATGTCAGGTGACAGAGCAGCTACTTATATTGTTATTCCAGGAAAAGTAGGAATTGGCAATACTTCTCCACAAACTAAATTCCACGTTGGAACAACTACTACAGTAACAAATCAATTTACTAGCCAAGTTAACGCAAGTAATTTCCTTGTAAATGGTAACGCTAATGGTGGCGCTTCATTTTTTCAATGTAAGACTGCTGCTGTTAACATAAACATGATGGGTAATAATGATTTCGCTTGTAATCAATTTACATTTTATCATAAACCTTTATCTTTTTCTCAAAACGTTGTAGGAACTATAGCTACTTTTTCTAGTTCTACACAATATAATACTACTTCTGACTATAGATTAAAGGAAAATGTAATTCCTTTGAGTGATTCTATAATTAGATTAAAACAACTAAAACCTAGTAGGTTTAATTTTATTGAAGATCCCGAAAGAATTATGGATGGGTTTTTAGCACATGAAGTGCAAGATATTGTACCAGAAGCTGTAAATGGAGAAAAAGATGCTGTAGACAAAAATGGAAATGAAGTATATCAGGGTATAGATCAAGCTAAGTTAGTACCGTTATTAGTTGCAGCAATACAAGAACTAGAAGCTAGAGTAAAAGAATTAGAAAATAAATAATATGGCATTATTAACAAATATAAATGGTAAATTCAGCGTTAGTGACGCAGGTGCAGTAACTTTCAATGACGCGTTTACTTTTCCTACAGCAGATGGCACAGCTAATTATGTGTTAAAAACAAATGGTAGTGGGCAATTAGCTTGGGCACAAGATACAGATTATGATTACTGGGTTTTACAAGGTGATTCCTCTGCTAATACAAACATAAATTCTACTAATACATTAAAGTTTGTTGGAGGAACATATATAGATACTGGCGCCACGTGGGCAGGTGGTTCAAATCCTAGAAAATTAACAATTGACCACGAAACGACAAGTAGAACTGATACAACTTCTACAGACGAACCAGCTTTTGGTGGAACCTTTGAAGCTGTCACTAGTATTACTACTAACACCACAGGTCACGTTACAGCTATTGATGTTTCAACAGTAACTATACCTAGCGATAGTGGTTTTGTTACAGGATCAGGTACTTTAAATAAAGTTCCTAGATGGACAGCTACAGGAAGTGATTTAGGTGATGGGCCAATAACTTTTTCGGGTAATAATTCAACTTTTGCGGGAGGCATAAATGTTGGAACTTATATAAGAACAGATAATGCAAATACAGACTATAATATTATACAACGAAATAGTACAGGTGCAGCTTTATATGTTCAGCAAAGAGGTACAGGTAATATTTTAGATTTACAATACGGAACTTCAAGTGCGGGAGGTGCAACTAGTGCTTTTTCTATTACATCGAGTGGGACTGGAACTTTTTCAGGAGATGTAAATATAAACAAAAAACTTAGTGTTGGTGGTTTGAATGGAACCAATTCTCAATTAACTGTAGAAACACCAACCGTTGCGGCGGGTGGAACATTAGGTGCTGCAGTTTTTGGATTTACAGGAACTTCACAAGTAACGAGTGGTGGCGCAGTAACTCCTACAAATCAAATACAATTTAAACCAGCTATGCCTGCAGGTTATGGTACCGATGGTTATAATTCAGTGTTAGAACAACAATCAGGTGGTACGAGAATTTTTTATTTTAGAACATCAGGAGCTAACCACTTAAGTATAGATGTAGAACATAACGGAACTTTTGGAGGTGGTATATTTGCTAATACAGGAAGTTTTACAGGTTTAGTATCTGGTATAACACCCACTTCAGCCGCAAACTTTGCGACAAAAGCTTATGTAGATGGTGTTGGTGGTTCTTATCTACCATTAAGTGGAGGAACTATGTCTGGAACCATAAACATGAATAATAATCAATTTATTAATGTTGGTGGGATAACTATAAACGATCCAGGTGTTAGCGAAGGTATACAGTGGAATGGTGGAAACGGATGGGCAATATACGAATCACCAAACAATTTGACCAATGCATCAGGTAATTTACAATTTGTAGAAAGTACTACTCGTACGTTTACAGTAGAACATACCACTGGAAATATAGACATACCTAGAGATGGAGTTAATAAGGGCGCTATATTACAACAAAATTCACATTTTGTTAATAAACGTTTTGAATTTGAGGCATATGTAAACAACACTACAACCGCATACATGATATTATGTGAAAATGCCGCAAATCAAGATGTTAATGGTATTATAACAATGGATAGAACGTCTGGTTTAAGACATGCATGTTCTATTCAAGTTTTACTTTCATCTGGAAGTACAGCAACCCCTGTGGGAGGTTTAAAAAGTATAGGTACTGCTGGAAATGGAAGACCTGTTTATGAATTAGTAACTTGTGATTACGACGATGGAACAGGGTCTTCATCTCACATAGCTGTTAAAATGTATAACCCAGATGGTTATTATGAAACGTCAGGAGCATATTTTACGGGTAGAATTGTTAATTCTAACAATGGTGTAATCGTACCCGTATTACCAGCTGCTGTAAGCAATGTAGCTGTTTTTCAATCAAACACTGCGCATAATTTCCAAGGTAATTTAACTGTAAATCAAGGAAATATTGGGGTTAAAAATACTAACCCTATCTTTTCTGTTAACACTAATTTATCTATGGAAGGTGCTTCTTTAGCTTATTTAAATGGTACATCTGCTAATCAAACAGTTACCAATAATATAGGTGTTACACATAGTAGCTCCACTACTGGCTCTGGCTCAGAAGGAGGTTTGTATTTAGCAAATAATAACAACTCTAATGGTGCTCCTTCGCCTATAATATTTTTTAGTGCTAAATCAGCTTCTACTACATATAACCATGCTTATGCAGCTATATACGGTATAAAAACTGGAGGTGGTGCAGATAGTAATTGGAATGTTGGATCACTGACATTTGCCACTGGTGATGGCACGGGTCCAAAAAGAAGAATGACAATTGATACAAACGGAAAAGTAGGAATTGGAACGACAGCTACACCCGGAAGAATGTTGGAGGTTAATGGCGGAACTACTCTGGACGGAGGAATAAGATTATCGTGTTCAGCTAATTTATCTAATTTTTGGTCAGGTATAGAATTTAAGTCAACTGTTGCCACTAGTTTTATATACATGGCATCAGATGATGCAGATGGAACTTTAAAGTTTTTACCTGATGCAGTATTAAAGGCAACTTTATCTAAAGCAGGTACGTGGACTGTAGCTGGAGATATTGTAGCTTATGGATCACCATCGGATGTTAGATTAAAAGAAAACATTAAACCTATAGAATCAGCTTTAGATAAAGTAAGTAAATTGCAAGGTGTTACTTTTGATTGGATACAAAAAGAAGATAAAATACTTGATATAAAAGAAGATATTGGATTTATCGCTCAAGACGTACAGAAAATTATACCGGAGCTTGTAAGAGAAAATGATAATGGGATGTTATCAATGAGACATCAAGGTATGGCTCCAATATTACTTGAAGCTATAAAAGAATTAAAAGCTGAAATAGAAGAACTTAAAAAGCATAGTTGTGATTGTAAAAAATAAGTTACATAAAAATGTTTTAGCTTGGGAAGTAGAAGTAGAAGATTTAAATATTGATGTAGAAAATTTAGATTATAAATTACAAGATGGATTGTTTGGTAAAAAAGTAATTACTAGATTTGAAAACCATAGACAAGATTTAAAACAAAAGGTATTAAAGGTTTTAGATTTAGAAGCTATAAAAATAATAATACCTGAATACAAGGAGATAGATATTAAAATATTTAAAGACGTACCAGGTTTTAAATTATGGCCGCATTTTGATTTAAGAACACATAAAGCTTTTATTATGATTAATTTAGTAGATAATAAAAACTCTACTATTTTTTGTGATACTGATGAAAAGTTTTTATGTGAAGCCACAAATAAAAAAAACAAAGGTGTATTTCACGTTCTTCATAAAGGACCCATAATGCACCATGTAGAAAACAATAGTAACAAAAATAGATATACAACAATAGCATTTATTAAATAATTATGGCAGTACCAGGATCAGGAACATTATCGATGAAAGCAATGGCTCAAGAAGCGTTGCATGGAACTTATGGTTCAGGAACTATAACAGGTTCTATTGGTCTTTATGCGCTAGTTAATGGTGGTAATCAAAACTCAGGAAATACTTATCCAACTGTTAATACAAATTGTTTACCTAATCCAGCTAGTAGAGCCTCTTTGCAATTAACAAACGTTAGCCAAGGTATGGGAGGAGGATCCGCAAGAACTCTGTATTATAGCGCAAACATTGGTGCGGCTAGTAACTTAACTGCTGGAGATTATCTGTATACAAATTCAAGTTTAACAACAGCAGAAGGTCAAACTTTTAATGCACAACCAGGAAGTTCTGCTACAACTACCGCTTGTGGAGCGGGTGATACCTGGTATTTTGACACCGACAGTAATGGTGTTATTCAATCAAACGTATCATGTCAATAAAATATAAATTATGCCTATAGCTTATCCATATAAATTTTCAGACTGGTACGGTTATGATAAAGACTGTGCTACTTTAACGGGATTTTTACACGGTAATCCATCCGCGTTTGCAGCTGATATGTGTAACCAATTATCATCACAAGGAACTTATTATCACGATGGTAGTGGAACTTATCCTACAACAGGTGATATAGTATATGTAGACTCAGCTGGTAACACTCCATTAAATGGTGGTTCAGGAATGAATTGGCCTTATTTTCCATCAGGCCCTCAACCACCAGATGGTTGGTTTAGAATAACAGGAAGCACAGGAACAGTTCAATCACAAAGCAACTGTCCTTAAATAATAAATTTAAACAATAAAAAAATGGCAATTACTTACAAATGGACAATTAACCAAATGAATGCACATATCCAGTCTGAAGGCGAGGATAATGTGATTTTTACAGTACACTGGACTTACACTGGGTCAGAAGAAGTTAGTGGAGAAACTTATCAAGCAAGTCAAATAGGTGCTCAAAGCTTTACCTATGTAGCTGGAGAACCTTTTACACCATACGCAGACACTGAAGCTTTTGAAAACGTAGTGATCGGATGGCTTGAAGATGCTTTAGATGTGCCAGCAATGGCAGCTAATATTGAAGCTCAAATACAAAAACAAATCACACCTGTAAATGAAGATTTATACTTTACATGGAATACACCACCACCACCAACACCACCACTAGTGGAAGAATAGTGTAAGTTTTATAAAAAACAAGTGATAGTATAACTAAACCTATATTGCTAGCGAGGCAATATTAACCAAAAATAAAGTTTAACCCTTAAAACCAAAAACACAATGACTTATTTTTATTCGTTGAGCTCAAGTATGGGCCAACCACAAACACCGCAGATTACCGAAGAAACTATTAAAATCTGGAAACATTTATCTAAAAAGAAACATTGGAGAATAGTACAGTTACCTAATGGTTATTTTCAAACCGAACACCGTGACCTTGTAGAAAAAGACAAATGGTACGATGTAACAAGACGTGAAACTATGGAAGCCGCTGAAACAGCTATTGATGGTAGTGTAGAACACTATACTAAAAAAGTAGATTTCTTAAAAGGACCCAAAGTAGTTAAGACGTTTAAATAATATCAATCAATCAAATCAAATTAAATTAAATTATGTCAAATGCAATTGTAAAAAATCTGAGCTTTGGTTCAGATGCTAAAAACAATGTGTTTGCTGGTATTACAAAACTTACACAAGCCGTTAGCTCCACATTAGGGGCTAGTGGTAAGTGTGTTATTCTTGAAGATACTATAGGCAAACCAATTATTACTAAAGATGGTGTAACAGTAGCTGAGTCTGTTATATTACGAGATCCAGTAGAAAATATGGGAGCAACTTTATTAAAAGAAGCTGCTAGAAAAACTGTTAAAGAAGCTGGTGATGGTACAACAACCGCTACAGTGTTAGCACACTCTATATTAGAAGAAGCTTATAAACTAGAAGGTAAACTTACATCAAGAGAAATTAAAAAAGGTATTTTATCTACAACTCAAAAAGTAATTGATCACTTACAAGAAAATTCTATACCTGTACAAGGGGATATGATAGATCAAGTAGCAACAATATCAACAAACAATGATCCAGAGCTTGGTAAAATTATAGCTGATGCGTTTAGATCTGTAGGTAAAAATGGGGTTGTTGTTTTAGAGCCAACAGAATTATCTGACACTACATTTGAATTAGTTGACGGTGTTCCATATAATAGAGGATTAAAGAATATACATTTTGTAACAAATAAAGAGTCTAAAACTGCTGAACTAGATAAACCATTAGTGTTATTAGTTGAATCAGAGATAGAGAACATTAGAAAAATACAAAATGTTTTAGAACATGTTATTAAAAATAACAGATCTTTGCTTATTATAGCTGATGTTAGCCAACAAGTGTTATCAGCTTTAGCTATGAATAAAGTTAAAGGTAATATAAAAGTAAATGTAATAGATGCGCCTGTATACGGTATAAGCAAGAAAGAAACATTAGATGATCTTTCAATACTAACAGGAGCTACAATTATAAATGAAGATTTAGGTGATGATATTGATTTAATAGGCCCTGAGCATTTAGGTGAAATTAAAAAAAGTGTCACTGAGCAAAACGAAACAGTTTTACATTTAATAGAAACAACTGAAGAGGTTAAGTCTATGATTAAAAAAATGGAAGATGAGTTAGTTGAATGCACTGACCCTGTATTAACTGTTAAGTTAGAAAAAAGATTAGCTAGACTATCTGCTAAAGTAGCTATTGTAAAAGTAGGTGCTAACTCTGAGGTTGAACTACAAGAAAAACAAGCTAGAGTTGAAGATGCTATATGTGCAACTAAAGCTGCTATCAAACAAGGTATTGTTCCTGGTGGTGGTATTGCTTTATTAAATGCAGCAAATGATATAGAAACTAGTGATAAGTCTGAAGAAGCGTTGCTAGAAGCTATTAAGGCGCCTTTTAAGACCATCTTACATAATGCTGGTATAGAAGAATATGAAATACCAAGTGTGTCAGGAGATGGAATAAATGTAGTTACAGGAAATATGGTAAATATGATTGAGTATGGGATTATTGATCCTTTACTTGTAACAAAAAGTGCATTAAACAATGCTGCTTCAGTTGCTACTACTATTTTATCAACTGATTGTGTAATCAATAATTTAAGAATTGATGAAGGCAATAGGTAGAAACTTAGTGGTTAAAATATCGAAAACAGGTATATCTAAAACTCAAGGTGGTTTGCTTTTGGGTGAAAAACAAAGAGAAGATATAAGATATGCTGAAGGAACCGTGGTAACAGCAGGAGCTGAGGCTGGTGGTTTAAAAGAAAATGATGTTATTTATTTTGATAAAAACAATTCACATCAAATAGAAGTTAAAGATGAAATATATAACGTAGTTAAAGTTGACAACGTTGTTATTGTTTTATGAGACTAGAACCCACAGATATTAGGGAATTAAATCTTTTAAAACATTATAGAATCATCAGAAAGTGGGCTTGCAAGAATTATGATTTAAACGATGCAGACCTTGAATTACTAATATACTTCGATTGCATGGATCTTTTCACTAGAGAAGATTTTAAAATCGGTACATATTCTTATAGTTGGGACAACAGACGCTGGAACAGATTACTTAAAGAAGGTTGGATAACGGTATGGAGAAAACATAACCGCACAACCCAAAAGTATAATATCTATAAAGTTTCCTTTAAGTGTAAACAACTAATAAGTCGAATGTACCGTATCATGCTTGGTACTGAGGATATACCTACAAGTACACATCGAAACAAAATAATGAAGGGTAAAACCTATATGGATAAAGTTATGATTACATCCATTAATAATGTTAACAAAGATAAAAACCGATAATCATGGGAAAAAAAGAAAAAAAAGTAGAGGTAAAAGAATTATCTCCTATTGACAAAAAGATTGCTAAGTTAAAAGAAGTTATTAAGAAATTAGAAGCTAAAAAATAAAGCTATGATAAATCCTAATAAATTTGCTAATCAAAAAATACAAGAACTAGGTCAAAGCCTTTTTCAAGGTGAAGAGTTTGCTCAGCAAGTAGCCAATAAACAATTAAGCCAGCCAGTTCTACCTCCTGGTAGTATACCTCAATCACCTTATGGTGATATAAATCCTATCATGAATAAAGATAGTAGAGAAGCTAGAAGACAAGAGCGTAAATCTATTAGAGAAGCTAATAAGGGTTTGCGTCAAGCTAGAAGAGAAAGAGCTAAGGGTGTAAAAGAACAAGGTCAAGAAAACTATAGCTATGATGGTTATGAAAAAGGTAGATATAATAAAAAAGGTGATGATATAGAATACGGTAAAACACCTAGATATTCTAAAAAAAATCCACCTTTAAACCAAAACGATCCGTCTCTAAAAGCTAAACCAGAAAGAGTGCGTAAGCAAAAAGAAGTTGCGGAAGTCCTACCCGAAAAAACATATAGAAAATCATCTGGAAAACGTATACATAGATCTGGAAAAGCGCAAGAGCAAGTTCGTGAATTTAGTAAAAAAATGCAAGAGCCAAAAGAATTAAAAACTCCTTTTAATCTTGACGACCCTAAGTCTAAATACAAAACAGTTAATGTTCAAGATTTAGAAGACATGGGAAGAGTTAAGTCTGATAAAAAAGGTAAATATGTTGTGAATTCTGATGAAATGAAGACTGGATCGTCTAGAGACACATTAAGATTACCTAGAGGCGCTAAACATTATACTGGTAGAAAATATAAAACAGGTGAAATGATTGATGAAAGCGATTTTGAAGACTTTGCAAAAGACGTAAATAAAAAATAATATTATGAGCAAAAAAGGACAATACGGAAGTGATGCAGTATGGGGTGCACCACACACGCCATCAAACTTAAAAAAAGGTAATCCAAGATATGGTATGGATCCAATACAAGTTTTAAAAGCTGACACACCATACAAGCCTGGACCTATAACTACTAAAAGTTATAAAAACAGAATTAGTAGTGGAGTAGACTTAGGTATAAAACCAATACAGTAAAAACTCAATAAAATGAGTGATAGAATAAGTGAACACATCTCGCTTAAAGAAGGGATTAAATCTCACACGGCTACTAGGTTAAATATTGACAATATACCTAGAGAATTAGATTTAATTAACATGAAAACTATTGCGGAGCAAGTGTTTGAACCCCTACGTAAATGGGTTGGTGGTCCAATTGCTATTAATAGTTTCTATCGCTCGCCCAAATTAAATTCTGCTATTGGCGGAAGCACAACCTCACAACATTGTATTGGCTGTGCACTTGACATAGACGATAACTACGGTTATAAGACAAATGCAGAGATGTATGATTATATTAAGAATAACTTAGATTATGATCAGATCATTTGGGAGTTTGGAACAGAAGATAACCCAGACTGGGTACATGTAAGTTATGTTTCAGAAGATGCTAACAGAAGAAGATGTTTACAAGCTTATAAAGAAAACGGCAAAACTAAATACAAAATAATATGAATTCACCTTTTTTTAAAAAAATGATGAAAAACCCGTGCTGGAAAGGTTACGAGGCTTATGGTATGAAAACTAAAAATGGTAGAAAAGTACCTAATTGTGTTCCTAAGAAAAAGAAAAAATAATGGCTTTTAACTTACCTAACGGACCGCTTGACATGCGTAAAACTACGCGAGGAAAGGGTAGAACTTTTAGAAAAACAGAAGAGGGTGCTGGTATGACTAAAACAGGTGTTAAACAATATAGAAGAGAAAACCCTGGTAGTAAATTAAAAACAGCAGTAACTGGTAAAGTTAAACCAGGAAGTAAAGCTGCTAAAAGAAGAAAATCATTCTGCGCTAGATCAAAAGGCTGGACCGGTGAAAGAGGTAAAGCCGCTAGAAGAAGGTGGAAATGTTAAATAAAAAAAAATAAAAAAAAATGATTAGAAATTATTACACTGACTCTTATAAGTCTGGATTAGTTGTAGCACCAAGTGATACACTATTATTAGATGGCAGAACAAAATCAACAACACCACAAAGCTCGTGGAAACAATATAATTTATATGTTGGTAATTCACCATCAATATTACCAGTTACAACAACTAGCGATAACACTGTGGTTTCAAACTCAGCTAACGTAGGTTTAGCTTCACCTAATGTAGAAATCAAAGCTGGTATGAGAGTAACGGGTGGCACATTACCTGCAGCTGGTGTTTTAATAGCATCTGTAACAAATGCAAGTAATTACGTTTTAGCAACAGCTTCAAGCATAGCTGCCGATTCAACTCTTACATATAGTTACGATACAGAAGCATCTATAAAAGTTCACACTGTTAATGATGAAGCAATAACATTTGTAAAACCTGCTGAAGGTTTTGTATTACCAGTCAGTGTAGTTATGGTTTATGCTACAGGTACAGGTGGTGGTATTTCAGATCTAATAGCTTTAAGTTAAAATAAATATAAAAAACAATATTATGCCGAACATTAGTAAAAAAACAGCTTACGACGTAAAAGAAGCAAGCAATCAGTCACTTTCTAAAAGTGCAAGAAAACATTATGCAGAAAATGCACAAGCAGGTTCTAAATCAGATTCAAAGCATGGCTCTTGGATTTCTAAACACATGTCTTAATTATGGGAAAATATAAACACGAAGGAAAAGGCAGAAACATCTCAGTAAGTGGTGGCCAAGAAAGAAAAGATTTATTTAAAGATATGTCTGGAGGTTATAACGCTATGGGTGACTCTAATCAACCTTTATATAAATATGATGGTAGTGCATTTAAACAAAGATATAGTAAAAGTCCAGCTCATAAAGAATTAGTTGGTAATCAAAATCAACTACCAGATCATTTAGTTAAAGCTATTAAAGCTGCTCCTGAAATGAAAGGATCGCCAATGTATAAAAGAAAGCATCAAGTTCATGGAGTAGATTCTAAAGCTTCTGAACCAAAAGGTAATATGAAAGGTTTAAGTGCAAAAACTGTGATGCCGGCTAAACAGCCAAAGCAAACTGCTAGAATAGAAACAAGAATGAAAACCGTATATCCAAATACTCCATTAGAAAAATCTGGTTGTACTAGTGGTGGCAGCTCTAAATCACCTTATAAATTAATGGGTGATCCTAAAAAAAAACTAAAAGGTAAAATAAATAAACTTTCAGGAAAACATAAAAAACTTTATGATGCTTACGAGCAAGGTCAAAAAGTAGATATGGGTAAACTAGGTAGAGTAGAAGACAAACTTGAAAAGAAAGAAAAAAAATATAGTAAAAAATATGGATCAAGTCCATATAGTATGATGGATAATCCTACTGCTAAACCTAAAGGTAAAATGAAAAAAGAAGGTAAACTAAAAGCTACCATGACTAAAAAAATGACTAAATTACCTAAACAAGCAGCAAAAATAAGTGGACCTTATAAAAATAAAAAATAAATAACAACAATCAATAAACATTAACAACAAACAAAAACAATTATTATGGCAAAATTTATTTCAATTCCATCAAGCGGTTCGGGAATCGCAGGTGGTGACATCTTAGTAGGTGCAGACTTAATAACAGGAGTAGTTCAAGCAAGTTCTACTACTGTAGTTATCTATTTAGCAGGAGGTGCTGGTGGAGATGTGTGTACAATTACTCACGGTACAGTTAGTATACCTTCAGTAAGAGATGCAGTTAATTATGCGTTAACAGCTAATCCTGGAGGCGTAAAAGCTAAAGTTAAACTTCCTTCTGGAATAGAAGTTTCAGGAGTAGTATTCGCTTAATGAAACCAAAAGGCTTAGGTGATAGAATAGAAGATTTCACTAAGGCAACTGGTATTAAAAAAGTTGTTGATAAAGTGTCACAGGGTTTAAACATACCCTGTGGCTGTCAACAGCGTAAAGAAAAACTTAATAAATTATTTCCTGGAAAGTAATGGCTTTTAAAATTAACCCACCATATATTATCGACAACACTCCAATATACAATGTAGGTTTAGAAGAGGGTGTGTTAGGAAAAGCAGACAGAAATGGAAGTATTTTAATAAATCAAGATATTAAAGATCCAAAACAAATTGAAGACGTTGTCAATCATGAGAAAGTTCATATTGATCAAATGAAACGAGGAGATTTGGATTATGATGATAACAATGTTTACTGGAGAGGTAAACGTTATTCAAGAAAAACAATGGAGGAAGGTGCTAAAAACCTACCTTGGGAAAAAGAAGCTTATGCCAAATCCTAAGAAAAAATTCAAAGACACTACAGTAGGTAAACTATTGTTTGGAGCGGCTTCATTAGTTAATCCAACATTGGGTAATTTACTTAGTGGTGTTTCAACACCAGCTGAAGCTATTGCCGCTATAGGTAAATCTGATGTAAGCAGTGAAGAAAAAATAAAATTACAGCAACTTATATTTGAACAACAAAATAAAGAAATAGAAGCCGTCACTTCAAGGTGGCAAGCGGATCAAATGAGTGATTCATGGCTTTCGAAAAACGTACGCCCACTAGTTCTAGTGTGGTGTATTGTTATATTTTCACTAGCTGGAATATTAGACAGTGTTGAATCTATACCATTTCATATAGGAGCCACGTGGAACGATACATTTGAAAAAGTGATGATGGCAGTTGTTCTTGCATATTTTGGCGGACGAAGTAGTGAAAAGGTTACAAGTATATTTAAAAAATAAATAAAACCTGTAATTATATTAATACATAAATAATTAAGTTAAATTAAATTAAATTAAAAATGGAAATTAAAAAAGACCAATTAGAAAAAATCCAAGGATTTCAAAAAGAATTAAACAAATTGTTAAATGAAACTGGATTTTTAGAAGCCCAAAAAACCGCGGTATTATCTAAGTTTCACGAAGTCAACAAGGAAACTGAAGACTTCAAAAAAGAACTCGAAGAAGAGTACGGATCGATTAACATTAATCTTGAAGACGGTACTTATACTCTTATCGAAAAAGAAGAAGACAAGAAGGAGTAATGTCATCTGTTATTAGAAAAATCAGCATCGGTACTGATTATAAAACCGATGCGATGCATTATTCTTTGACTCAGTCAGTATATGGAGGTCACACTATATCTCATATACTCTTTGATGCAGAAGATAATTCTTATAACATTTACATTAAAAAGAACAACGAGGTATTGCCGTGGAAGAAGTTTAATTCTAACATGGCTATATCTGTTGAGTATGATTTAGAATATAAATGAAAAGTATATTTGACTTTATCGTTGAGCCTTATGGCCAGCGATATAATAATGAAGTTAAAGTAGGTGACAAAAGCCTTATAATTAACACTCAGTCAGAAAGTTTTAAATCAGTAAATAATATAGCTAGAGTTATAGCAACACCAAAAGCATTTAAAACACCTATTAAAAAAGGTGATTTAATTATGATACATCATAACGTGTTTAGAAGATTTTACGATATAAGAGGTGAAGAAAAAAATAGTAGATCATATTTTAAAGATGGTTTATATTTTGTTCAATTAAATCAAATATATTTATATAAATCTAAAGACATATGGCAAGCTTTTGGCGATAGATGCTTTATAAGTCCAATTCATAACAATGATGATATAGACGCTAATTTAGAAGAACGCCTTGTTGGTATATTAAAATATGGTAATAGTTCGTTAGAAGCGTTAAAAATCAACGAGGGAGACCTTGTAGGTTATTCACCGTTTGGTGAGTTTGATTTTGTAGTTGATGGTAAGCGTCTTTATTGTATGAAATCAAATGATATTGTAATTAAGTATGAACGTCAAGGAAACGAAACAGAATATAATCCTAGCTGGGCACAAAGCGGTTGAGGAACTTATTAAGGTAGCAAAAGAAGCTATAGTTGATTCTGATGATGACATATCAGCTGATAGATTAAAAAACGCTGCTGCAACTAAAAAGTTAGCTATATTTGATGCTTTTGAAATACTAAATCGTATTAAAGAAGAAGAAGATATGTTAAACGATAAACCAAAAGAAGAAAAGAAAACTGAAGCTTTTGGAGGTTTTGCAGAAAGAAGATCTAAGTAATGTATAAGCAAACGTTATATAAAGTAATTGATCACATAAAACCGCATGTAATAAAAAGATTAAATAAATCTAAGAAGTGGGATTATGGTTATAATAAAGAGCATGATGTTATTGTTATATCTAAAACTGGTCAAATAGGTGAAGTATACGAAATACAAAACTTAAAAATAGCATTACCAAAAGAAAAAGATGTATTTACTGAAGCTGACAAGTGGCAAACCCACGAGTACCCTAAAGCTTTAAAAAAAATTAAAACAATATTTGACTGGAAACAGTATCCAGATGATTTTAAAGAAAAATGGTATGCATATATTGATAGAGAATTTGCCAGGCGCCACGAAGGTTATTGGTTTAATAACAAGGGTAAAGCTACTTATATTACTGGTACTCATTACATGTACCTGCAGTGGTCCAAGATTGATGTTGGGCAAGCAGATTTTAGGGAAGCAAACAGATTATTCTATATATTCTGGGAAGCTTGCAAAGCAGATACACGTTGCTACGGAATGTGTTACCTCAAAAACAGACGGTCTGGTTTTTCATTCATGGCATCTGGCGAAACAGTCAACCTTGCCACTATCTCTAGTGATGCTAGATACGGTGTCTTATCAAAGTCTGGGTCTGATGCAAAAAAGATGTTTACCGATAAGATCGTACCCATTTCCGTCAACTACCCGTTTTTCTTCAAGCCTATACAAGACGGTATGGATAGGCCAAAAACAGAACTTGCATACAGAGTTCCTGCTAGCAGATTTACAAGACGTAAACTAGATAGCAACGAACAGTTAGAAGAATTAGAAGGATTAGATACAACTATTGACTGGAAGAATACAGGAGACAACAGTTATGATGGTGAAAAGTTAAAGTTACTAGTACACGATGAATCTGGTAAATGGGAAAAACCTGATAATATATTAAACAACTGGAGGGTTACAAAAACCTGTTTACGATTAGGTTCTAGAATTATAGGTAAGTGTATGATGGGTTCAACGTCAAATGCTTTAGATAAAGGAGGTAGAAATTATAAAAAATTGTATGATGACTCAGACGTTACCAGAAGAAACCGCAACGGGCAGACTAGCTCGGGATTATATAGCTTGTTTATTCCTATGGAGTGGAATTACGAAGGATACATTGATTCTTATGGATTACCTGTCTTTGAGACACCGGAAAAACCTAAAAAAGGGCCAGATGGTTTCCCCATTGAAATCGGTGTTATCGAGCACTGGGAAAATGAAGTAGATGGACTTAAGGACGATCCTGATGCACTTAATGAATTATATAGACAGTTTCCTCGTACAGAGAAACATGCATTTAGAGATGAAACAAAACAATCTTTGTTTAATCTTACAAAAATCTATGAACAAATAGATTATAATGAAGATTTAAGAAATTCTAACGTTGTTACACAGGGTAATTTTATGTGGGAAGGTGGGATTAAAGATACAAGCGTTCAGTTTGTTCCAAGTAAACAAGGTAGATTTATAGTATCTTGGGTTCCAGATGTTCAACAGCAAAATAGATTTATTATTAAAAATGGCATGAAGTATCCTGCTAATGAACACATGGGGGCTTTTGGTTGTGACTCATATGACATATCGGGAACAGTAGACGGTAGAGGTTCTAAAGGTGCTTTGCACGGTTTAACTAAGTTTACTATGGACACTTGTCCACCTAACTTATTTTTCTTAGAATATATAGCTAGACCACAAACTGCTGAAACATTTTTTGAAGATGTGCTTATGGCTTTGCATTTTTATGGTATGCCTATATTAGCAGAGAATAATAAACCTAGATTATTATATCATTTAAAAAGAAGAGGTTATAGAGGTTACTCTATGAACAGACCAGATAAAACAGCATATAAATTATCTGTAACAGAAAAAGAAATAGGTGGTATACCTAACTCAAGTGAAGATGTTAAGCAAGCTCATGCTGCAGCTATAGAATCTTATATTGAAATGTTTGTAGGATATAACAACGAACAGTACGGTACTATGTATTTTCAAAGAACATTAGAAGACTGGGCTGCGTTTGATATAAATAAAAGAACAAAACACGATGCATCAATAAGTTCTGGATTAGCCATCATGGCTTGCAATAAAAATAAATATAGACCTATACCTGAACATATAAAAGAAAAAGTAAGTTTAAGTTTTTCTAAATATGACAACAAAGGTTCAAAATCAAAAATAATTAATTAATGATTAATACAAGTACTAATAGTTCCTTTCCGAGTCAGGTGGTACCTCTCGCGGAAAAGCTTAGTTTAGAGTATGGTTTGCAAGTAGGGCAAGCTATTGAATATGAATGGTTTAGAGGTGGTAGAGTCAACGGAACAAGATGGCAAAAAGGATTTCAAAACTTTAATAGGTTAAGATTATATGCAAGAGGTGAACAACCTGTGCAAAAATATAAAGATGAATTATCTATTAATGGTGATTTGTCTTATTTAAATTTAGACTGGAAACCAGTACCTATTATACCTAAGTTTGTAGATATAGTTGTTAACGGTATATCTTCTAAAAAATACGATATAAAAGCATACGCTCAAGATCCATTTTCACAAAAACAAAGAACAAACTATGCTTCGTCTATATTAAGAGACATGTTATCTAAGCCTTTACTTAATAGTATACAGGAAAATTTAGGTGTAGATGTTTATAATGTAGTTGACCCAGCTAACTTACCGCAATCAAAAGAAGAGTTAGAAGTACATATGCAGTTAAACTATAAACAATCTGTAGAAATTGCTGAAGAAGAAGTTATTAATAACGTATTAGATTTTAATAAATACGAATTAATTAACAAAAGAGTTATAGAAGATATAGTTACGGTTGGTATTGGATCTGTAAAAACTAGTTTTAATAAAGCTGAAGGCGTTACAATAGATTATGTAAACCCTTCTAATTTAGTTTATTCATATACTAATGATCCTAATTTTCAGGATTTATATTATGTAGGTGAAATAAAATCAATAACATTACCTGAGTTAAAAAAAGAATTTCCTAGTTTAACAAATGAAGAGCTTAAAACAATACAAAAATATCCTGGTAGAGAAGGTTATATGCGTAATCGTAACAATGATGATGATCTAGTACAAGTTATATACTTTGAATACAAATCTTATGTGGATCAAGTTTTTAAAGTTAAAAACACTGATAGTGGTTTAGAAAAAGTATTAGAAAAACCTGACACATTTAACCCACCAGAAAGTAATAACTTTGATAGAGTATCTAGAACAATAGAAGTATTATTTACAGGTGCTAAAGTTATGGGTGTAGAGCAAATGCTTAAATGGGAAATGTCAGAAAACATGACAAGACCTAAGAGTGATTTAACCAAGGTTAATATGAACTACAATATTGTAGCACCTCATATGTATCAAGGTCGTATAGATTCACTTGTAGGACGTATAACAGGTTTTGCTGATATGATACAACTTACATCACTTAAACTACAACAGGTGATTGCTAGAATGGTTCCAGATGGTGTATTTGTAGATGTAGATGGCTTAGCAGAGGTTGATTTAGGTAATGGAACTAATTATAATCCTCAGGAAGCATTGAATATGTATTTCCAAACTGGTAGTATAGTTGGTAGAAGTTTAACACAAGATGGTGATCCTAATAGAGGTAAAGTACCTATACAAGAATTACAAACATCTAGTGCTAATGGAAAAATACAATCGTTGATCAACACTTATCAATATTATTTACAAATGATAAGAGACGTAACAGGATTGAACGAAGCAAGAGATGGCAGTTTACCAGACAAAGACGCGTTGGTCGGCTTGCAAAAAATGGCTGCCAATGCTTCTAACGTAGCAACTAAACATATTTTAAATAGTAGTTTGTATTTAACACTTAGAACCTGTGAAAACATATCACTTAGAATAGCTGATATGTTAGATTTTGATTTAACTAACAATGCTTTAAAATCAGCGATAGGTAAATTTAACGTAGCAACATTACACGAAATAGATGATTTGCATCTTTATGATTTCGGTATATACTTAGATTTAGAACCAGAAGAAGAAGAAAAAGCTATGCTTGAACAAAACATTCAAATGGCTTTACAACAAAATCAAATATTTCTTGAAGACGCTATTGATATTAGAGAAATAAGAAACTTAACATTAGCTAATCAAGTATTAAAATATAAAAGAGTTAAAAAGCAAGAAGCTGATCAACAGGCTCAAATGGCCAATATAGAAGCTCAAGCAGAATCAAATAGCAAAGCTTCTGAGCAAGCCGCTATGAATGATGTACAAAAAGCAGAAGCGATAGCTCAAACAGAAACACAAATAGAACAATCTAAATCTCAGTTTGAAATACAAAGAATGCAAACAGAGAATCAACTTAAGTTACAGTTAATGGCTCAAGAGTTTGAGTATAATATGAAGCTTAAGCAATTAGATGTAGATACAAATACAAAAAAAGAAGCTGAAATAGAAGATCGTAAAGATAAACGAACTAAAATACAAGCTACTCAACAATCTCAATTAATAGAACAAAGACAAAATGATACTTTACCTATTGATTTTGAAAACGAAGATCCTACAGGCATGGGGTTAGAACAGTTTATGCCACAATAAATTATTTTTATTAATTTTTATTATATTATATTATGTCAGAAGAAACAAAAGAAAAAGCTGGAAAGCTTAAGGTTAAAGCTAAAATTCTTAAACCTAAAAATCTATCAAACAGTGATGAACCTATAAAAGTAGATTTATCAAAACCTAAAACAGAAGAACAAGATGCCATTCAAACACAAGAGACAAATGATAGCAATGCTATTATCCAAGAGCAAGAAAACAGTGTCGACAGCAAAGAAGTGGTTGAAGAAGTACGGTCCACCGAAGAAGTAAAACCAATTATTGAAGAGATAATTGATGAAAAACCTAAAGAAGAAGAAGAAGTTATTTCAATAGGTGAAAAAATGGAACCACAAGCTGAAACTACAGTAGAGGAACCACAAACCGTTAAACAAGATATTAACTTACCTGAAAACATCGAAAAAGTCGTAGACTTTATGAAAGAAACAGGTGGAACATTAGAGGATTATGTTAGATTAAACGCTGACTACTCTAATGTAGATAGTGATACTTTACTTAGAGAGTATTACAAACAGACTAAATCTCACTTAGATTCAGAGGAAATTAGTTTTTTATTAGAAGACAATTTTCAATTTGATGAAGAGTTAGATGAAGCAAGAGATATTCGAAAGAAGAAACTTGCATATAAAGAAGAGGTTGCAAAAGCCCGTAAGCATTTAGATGGTTTAAAGAGTCAATATTACGACGAAATCAAGTTGAGACCCGGAGTAACTCAAGAACAAAAAAAAGCTATGGATTTTTTCAATCGCTACAACGAAGAACAAGATGTAGCAGAGCAACAACATGAAGTGTTTAAAAACACCACTAAAGATTATTTTACAAAAGAATTCAAAGGTTTTGATTTTAGTGTAGGAGACAAAAAATTTAGATATGGTGTTAAAAACCCTAGTGAAGTTGCAGATAATCAATCAAACATCAGTAATATAGTTAAGAAGTTCTTAAACGATAAAGGTGATGTAACTGATGTAAAAGGTTATCATAAAGCTATGTATGCCGCACAACACGCAGATACTATTGCGCAACATTTTTATGAGCAAGGCAAAGCTGATGCAATTAGAAATGTCGCTGCAAAATCAAACAACATTAGTAACGAAGCTAGAGTAAGTGCTCCAAGTGACGTATTTGTTGGTGGATTTAAAGTTAAAAGTATAAGTGGTCTTGACTCTTCAAAATTAAAAATCAAAGCAAGAAAATTTAACTAAAACTAAAAATTATTTATTATGGGACAAATTGCTCCAGTGTTTGGAAGTATCGTACCTTCTCAAACGCAATTACCGCTAGCTAACAATTACCTAGCATTTAACACTGCTGCTGCAGGTGCAAACGATTTTGCACAACAGTATCTACCAGAAGTTTATGAAGCTGAAGTAGAAAGATATGGAAACAGAACTTTAGGTGGTTTCTTAAAAATGGTTGGCGCTGAAATGCCAATGACATCTGATCAAGTTATCTGGTCAGAACAAAATAGATTACACATCTCTTACACAGGGTGTACATTAACAGGACCTGGTGCTGGAACATTTGTTTTCAGTGTACCTACTAACAATGCTGTTGGTGCAACTTCTGTTAAAAATGCAATTGCTCCTAACGATACTATCGTTGTAATGAATCCATCAACTGGCGTTACATTAAAAGGTATTGTAGGTGCTGTTGGTGCAAATGGTGCTTTAACAAACGTTACTGCTTATCCATTTACAACTGCTAACTGGGATACTTTAGGTATTGCTGCTGCTGCAGGTGCTTCTGGATTAAAGATATTCGTTTACGGTTCTTTATTTGCTAAAGGAACTGGAAGTGGAAACTTTTCAGTACAGCCACAATTTACTCAATACTCTAATCAACCAATCATAATCAAAGATAGATTTGAAATCAATGGTTCTGATATGGCACAGATTGGATGGGTAGAAGTTGCTACAGAAGATGGAACATCAGGATACTTATGGTATTTAAAGTCTGAGTCTGAAACAAGATTACGTTTTGACGATTACTTAGAAATGGCAATGGTTGAAGGTGAACTAGCTGATGCTGGTAGTGGTTTTACTGCTCAAGCTGCTAACGTACCTGGGTTCTCTGGTACTATCAATGCTCACGGTACTGAAGGTCTTTTCCAAGCTATTACTAATAGAGGTAATATCATGAGTGGATTCCAAGGTGCTACAGGTATTTCTGATTTCGATCAAATACTTAAAAACCTTGACACACAAGGTGCTATTGAAGAAAACATGTTATTCTTAAATAGAGATACAGATTTAGAATTCGATGATATGCTAAGCCAAATTTCTGCAGGACAATCTGGAGGAACTGCTTATGGTTTATTTGAAAATTCTGAGGATATGGCTTTAAATTTAGGTTTCTCTGGTTTCAGAAGAGGTTCTTATGACTTCTACAAAACAAGCTGGAAATACTTAAATGACGCTTCAACAAGAGGTGCAGTAGCTGTAAACAATATCGATGGTGTATTAATTCCTGCGGGAACTTCTACAGTTTATGACCAAATTTTAGGTACAAACATTAGAAGACCATTCTTACACGTAAGATATAGAGCTTCTCAAGGAGATGACAGAAGATACAAAAACTGGATCACTGGTACTGCTGGTGGTGCTTATACTTCTGAAATTGACTCGATGATCGTAAACTGGTTATCAGAGAGATGTTTAGTTACTCAAGCTGCTAATAACTTCGTGTTATTCCAAAGCTAGAATTACCGTAGTAGTTACCCTTGTTGAACTGACAAGGGTAATTATTACTTTTATTAATTATATTATATTATATCATGTCAAAGACAAAACAAATTTCAACCCCTGAATGGGAGATCAAGGATAGAACTTATTTTTTAACAAATCAAGTATCACCTTTAACATATACATTAGGAACAAGACATTCAAGACGTTATCCATTATTACATTTTGATGAAAAGAATGGAGAACAAAGAGAATTACGCTATGCAACAAACATGAATTCACCGTTTGTAGACGAACAAAAAGGAGAAGTCACATTAGGTCACGTTATTTTTGAAGAAGGAATGTTGTTTGTACCTAAACAAAAACAAAACTTACAAAAACTATTATCATTATATCACCCAAGAAAAGGTCATGTTTATGAAGAGTTTAAACCTGAGGTAATAGCAACAGATGAAATAGATGAAATAAATTTTGAAATAGATGCTTTACTTGCTGCTAAGCAAATGGAGATAGATGAAGCTGAGTCTGTTTTAAGAGTTGAAAAAGGATCTGCTGTAAGTACAATGAGCTCTAAAGAAATAAAAAGAGATCTACTTTTAATGGCAAAGAAAAATCCCGCTGGATTCTTAGCTATTGCTAATGATGAAAATGTTGGATTAAGAAACGTAGGTATTAAAGCTGTAGAGCAAGGTATCGTTAAGTTATCTCAAGACCAAAGAACATTCCATTGGGGAACTAATGATAGAAAATTAATGACTATACCTTTTGATGAACAACCATATTCAGCATTAGCTGCTTGGTTTAAAACTGACGAAGGCGTAGAAGTTTTTAAAACAATCAATAAAAAGTTACAATAATATGTAACTATAATTATAGTGAAGGGTCACTTTGGTGGCCCTAATCACTATTAACTAAAATATTAAAATGGCAATAAATATAAACTCAGTTTACAAAGCAGTGTTAGTTGTTTTACAACAAGAAAAAAGAGGTGTGCTTACACCTGTTGAATTTAATAAAATAGCCGCACAATCCCAACAAGAAATATACACTTCATATTTTGATGAGTTAAATCAAGTATTGAGAATGCCACAGACCTCTGTAGCTTACGCAGATAGATTAGCTTTGTTAGATGAAAAAATCCAAATATTTAAAAGAAACGAATTAAAAGATATAACAAATACTGCCGGAGTTTTAACAACAGCTCTTACTAATGTAAACGAACTAGGTTCGGTTATTTATTTAGCAGGAGGCGCGGCGCCAGGTAGAGAAGTTCAAAGAATAGAGCAGCAAGATGTTTATACCGTTAATGAATCTCCTTTAACAGCTCCAACAGCTTTTTATCCAGTATATACTTATGAAAACAATGTATTAACATTTTATCCTTCTACGTTAACTCCTACAGGTGTAGGAACAAACGGTATAAGAGTAAACTACTTATCATATCCTGCTGATCCTATTTGGGGCTTTGATATACAAGCTAACTTAGGTAATTATATTTACAACGCTCAAAACTCAACAGACTTTGAAATACATCAATCTGATCAACCTTTATTAGTTGATAAAATACTAGGATATGCTGGTGTAATGACTAAAGATCAATTAGCTTTATCATTAGCCGCGCAAAAAGAGCAACAAATAAACGTAGACAATCAAAAATAAAAAATCATGGCAAACACACCTATAAGCAATGCTTTTATATCTGTAAATGATATTGTGAATAACTTTATAATATCATATACTGGAGCAGGTAAAATAATACCTGATAGCAAAAGAACAGAAGTAATATTTCACGCTAGGCGTTGCTTGCAAGAGTTTGCTTACGAAACTATAAAAAGTCAATTTATAGAAGAAAGAAATAACGTATTAACTACTCAATCATATCCTTTACCATCTGATTTTGTTGCTGTAATAAAAGTCACAGTGGGAGGCGCTGAACAAAACGAATCAACAACTACACCCCCAGCTGCTGGAAAATTTTATATAGATTTTGTAGCTAAAACTATAAGATATGGTACTGCTGGTAACGCTGTATTAACTTATTTGTCAAATGCACTTACTACAGATGAATCAGCTGCTATTCCAAAGCTAGCAGAAGAAGCAATGTATGCTTGCATGGTATATGCAATACTTGCAAATAGAGGAGATACAGATCTTAATACGCTGCAAAGGTTATTAATAGAAAAAACAGATAAATTAGAAAGAGCTAAATCAAGACTAGTGTTTACTAATTTTTCTTAATACATAAATAAAAAATGGCAATAAACGTAAACACCGTATATCAAACCGTTTTATTAATATTAAATAAAGAACAGAGAGGTTACATGACACCTGTTGAGTTTAATAAAACAGCTAGCCAAGCTCAATTAGAAATATTTGAAACGTATTTTGATAGTTTAAATCAACAGATACGTATACCACAAACAGATGCAGACTATTCAAATAGAGTTACAAGTATAGATGAAAAAATATCTATATTTAAAGAAATAGATACAGCCACTTACACAACAAGTGGTTTTAAAATTCCTTCACAATACTCGGGACTTTCTTCTTCGAGTCAACAATTTACATCTACCACTAGTTTAACATATACATTAACTGGAGACACTTTAGCTTTATCAAATTCTGGCGGTATACCAGATGTATTTTTAAATAATGTTCAGCTTTCTAACAATGACTTTTCATTAAATGGAGCAACGTTGACTTTAAGCTCTCAACCAACTGTTGGTCAAATAATTATTATAAATATATATCCTAAACAATTTTATAAATTAGGACAAGTTTTGTATAATGCTGGTGGTGTTTTTCCTATTGAAGAAATACAAAGAGTTGAAAGAGGTGAGCTTTATCATTTACTAACATCTGATTTAACGGCTCCTACCACTACAAACCCTATTTGTTTATATGAAAAAAACATACTTTATGTATATCCTCAAACTATTCAATCTGGTGTTCAAGTAGCTTATATAAGAAAACCTACGGTTCCAATGTGGAATTTTACAGGAACAAACCAATATGTATTTAGCGCAATATCATCTAATAATTTTGAGTTACACAGTTCAGAACAAGCAGAGTTGATATTAAAAATATTACTATATGCTGGGGTTGTAATTAGAGATACTGAAATAATACAGGTTGCTGCGGCTCAAATACAACAAGAAAATATAAATCAAAAAAGTTAATAAGATATGCCTATACCTAATGGTGGTTTGATAACCGAAACTAACAGACAATATTACGCTGGAGCGCAGCAGGAGCAAACATCTTCAACATCAAGTGTTGGGCAAACTTTTACATCTACTTTTGATACTAATTTAGTTTTTGGCAGTTCTGATATTGCATCTAATGGTTATAATTTAAATAATTTTAAAATATTTACTAGTCCAAACGCATTAACATGGACTGAGTTAACGCCTTCTAGCGCTATAGCTTCAACCACGGGAACAAGTAATACAGCTTCTGCAATTAATCAAAAAAATGTTACTGTTGCCGCTGCTAATACAAACGTATTGGTGGGTATGACTATTTTAAAAGCTGATGGTAGTTTTGTAGGTGTTATAGCAAGTGTTGCAGCGGGTAATCAAACGTTTACATGCGTGGACAATTTAGCTGTGGCTGTAGCAAACTTAGATGTTTTAACAATTAGATTTGTTCAACCTTTTTCTGAATCAAATAATGTAGTAACTATAAATGCAAAACTACCAGCTAGTTCATTTATTAAAATACAATTAAATGAAGACACTGTTTGGGATAATAATGGAAGTTACTCTTATACTAGATTAGATGATATAATTAATAACTTTTTAGTTGCATATGTTGGGCATGGTAAATTAATACCAAGTGTAGAAAGAACTGATGTTATGTTTCACGCTAAACGTGGTTTACAAGAATTTAGTTATGACACTTTAAAAAGTATAAGGTCTCAAGAGCTTACGGTTCCTTTAAGTTTAACATTAACAATACCTCAAGATTATGTAAACTACACTAGACTTTCATGGGTGGATCAAATGGGTGTTCAACACACTATATATCCGGCTGATGAATTAACATTACGTCCTTACTCTACACCTACTCAAGCAGATGATGGAAGCATCGTGCAGGATAGTAATAATAGTAACACTGAACTAACTTCTAAAATTGAAGAAGCTTGGAACGTTAATAATCCTAGAGCGATTAGTGGTGCATTTTTAAATGATAACAATATAGCTAATTTATATTGGCAAAATTATTATAACAATGGATTAGGCCAAAGATATGGATTAAACCCTGTTACAAGTCAAAAAAATGGTTGGTTTATAATAGACGAAAGAAAAGGGCAGTTTGGTTTTTCTAGTGATTTAAAAGAAAAATTAATAATATTAGAATATATATCTGATGGTAATGCGTACGATGAAGATATAAAAATACCTAAACTTGCTGAAGAAGCTCTATATGCACATATTATATATTCAATATTATCTACTAGAGTAGGTATACAAGAATATGTGGTGCAGAGGTTTAAAAGAGAAAGAAGTGCTAAGCTTAGAAATGCTAAAATAAGAATATCCAATATCAAGCTTGATGAAATAGTTCAAGTTATGAGAAACAAGTCTAAATGGCTTAAATTTTAATACATGGCGGAAATAAAGAATAGTTTTCTAAAGTCCAAGATGAACAAAGATCTTGACGATAGATTAATTCCTAACGGTGAGTATAGAGATGCGAATAATATATCTGTAGGTAAATCTGAAGATGATGATATAGGTGCATTAGAAAACGTAAAAGGTAATACTTTAGTTCCAGGAACTAATGTTGGCTCATTAGAAGTTATAGGTTATTTAAAAGACAACAATTCTGAAACTATATATTTATTTTTAACAAACAATGTTAGTGATCATAGGATATATAAATATTATAATAATTCATATACAAAAATAGTTGAAGGAGCTTTTTTAAACTTTAGCAATGAAAATTTAATAAGTGGTGTTAATCTTGTAGAAAACTTATTATTTTTTACAGATAACAAAAATCAACCTAGAAAAATAAATGTTAGTAAACCTTTTGGTTATTATACAAGAGAAAATCAAATATCAGTTGCTAAATATAATCCATATGAGCCATTAGAATTATTAAAGTCTACGACAAGTACAGCTGGAGCAGCAAGTAGTTCTACAACCATAACACTATCATCAGCTAATACAGCTATAAAAAAAGGTATGAACATTATTGGTCCTAGCATAACAGCTGATCAATATATATATGTAACAAATGTATCTGGTGTAACTATAACTATAAACGCCGCAGCAACAGTGGCAAATGCAGATGTTTTAACATTTTTAACCACAACAATGACAGGTAAAGATATTACCTATGATTTTAATAGTGGTAATGATTGGCCTGGTGATCCAGATTTTTTAGAAGATTTATTTGTAAGGTTTAGTTATAGATTTAAGTTTGATGATGAAGAGTATTCTTTAATGGCTCCGTTTACTCAACCTGCTTTTATTCCACAACAAAAAGGATATTTTTTAGATGAAGATGAAGATGCTTCGTATAGAAGTACAATATTAGCTTTTATGCAAAATGGAGTACAAAATGTAGAATTAATTATACCACTACCTGACGCCCAAGATAAGTTAGGTGCTCAAACAAATGATACATATAAAATAACTGAAATAGATATACTTTATAAAGAATCAGATGGAAGAGCTGTAAAAGTTTTAGACACTGTTAAAACGTCTAATTTATCTTCAAGTTCTAACATATACACATATGATTATCAATCACGAAAACCTTATAAAACATTACCAGAAAGACAAACTGTAAGAGTTTATGATAGAGTTCCTGTAAAAGCTTTATCTCAAGAAATAGCTGGCAATAGAGTTATGTATGGTAATTTCCAAAGCCAACATACTCCGCCTGTAACATTAGATTACAACGTAGGTGCTAGCGCAAAAAACTCTACGGTTTTTACTAACTGGGCCGAATATCCTAATCATACTTTAAAACAAAACAGAAATTATCAAGTAGGTTTTATACTTTCTGATAAGTTTGGTAGACAGTCTTCAGTTATATTATCATCTGTTGATCAAGGGACAACTGTTGGTTCTGATTTCTTTGGTGGTTCAACTTTTTACCACCCCTACTCTTCAACAACTCAAAACTTAAAACAATGGTTTGGCGATGCTTTAAAAGTTGTTATAAATACAGCTATACAAAGCACAAAAAATTCTAATACTGGAACACCAGGTTTATACGCAGATCAAATAGTTAATGGTTTTAACATAACAGGAACTTCAGCTATAACAGATACTTCATATAGTTTTACTTTAGCCGGTGGTGCACCAACAACTGGTATACCAACTGTTAACTCATATTTAAGAGGTCAATACATAGATTTTGTAAAAGTAACTAATGTAACTGGAACAGCTCCATATGTTGTCACAACAGAAGGAAGAGTAAATGATTTTTTATATTCCGCTACAACCAATAATCCTGATACAAAATTTGCTTATACATTACCTAATCCTTTAGGTTGGTATTCGTATAAAGTTGTTGTTAAACAACAAGAGCAAGATTATTACAACTGTTATTTACCCGGGTTTTTAAATGGTTATCCTGATCACGGCGGCACATCACCTTACCCTACAAATGAAAACAATAAAACAGCTCATGTTGTTTTACTTAATGACAATATAAATAAAATACCTAGAGATTTAAACGAGACCTCTGATCAACAGAAGCAGTTTAGAAGCTCAGTAAGATTATACGGTAGGGTAAATAACACGGCAACAGATAATGTTCAATATTTTCCAGTAAGCACAAGTGGTACTCAAATACTACCATTAAATATTACAGCTGATACAATTGCTACAGCTGTAGATTTAAATATGGGTTTTACTGAATTATCAAACGCTGGTAAAGATAATTTTTATCAATTAGACACAAATCCTTTAATAAGTAGATTGGCTTCTTCTAACGCAGGTACAACTAATATAGGTGTTTTAACATTAAATTTAACTACACCTTTTCTTTCTATTGTTGAAACAGAACCTGTCGAAAGCTTATTACAGTTATTTTATGAAACATCTACAGCTGGATTAATAGCTGACTTAAACGCTGATATAAATACTGGGTTCGATGGAGTAGCTGCTTTATCTGCCTTAAGCTATTCACATAATGAAGGTATGGCTGCTAATACAGACATAACTGCTATTTTTTATCCACAAAATAATCAAGGTAGTAATTTTTCTAATACAAACATAAGTGCTGTTAGCATGACGGTTACCGATGCTACCACTGCAACTCGAGCTACAGGAAATTTAGCTGATGGTTTTACTGGTGATTTTAAATTAATAACATCTGGAACAGGTTATAAATTACAAACGGCTGTTAATACATTTATTTATTCTAATGCTGGATATGAAAATAACGGCGATTCAAAAGAAGTTTATACATTTACTTTTACATGGACAACTGTAGGTGGTGATACTAGTTCTACTGTAGCAACCGGATCACTTACTAATTTAGCTCCAGTTTTTGTAGCTGGTTCTAGTTTACCAAATGTTACGGTTAGTGCTGGTGACACGACTGGTGTTACAAGAAATGGATACAATGGTTCAGCAACAAGTAGTTCAGCTCAGTTAAAATATAGTATAGCTTCACAATCTCCTGGTTCATATTTTTCAGTTAGTTCAACAACAGGTGTTGTTACAAAATTAGCTTCTACACCTATAGGTGTTTATACTTTAAATTTAAAAATTGAAGATGCTGTTGTAGGTGGAGTCACACAAAGTAATTCACTAAACATAACTAAACAACAAATTATAACAGTAGGCGCTGTTGCGGTTAATAATGGTGTTATATCGGGTTGTAAATCTCTTGGTAGTCCTAATTTAGCGGCTACAGCACAAATAACTGCTCCGTTTAGTGGAACAAATGTTATAGGTGTTTGGTATTTATCAAACAATGTATTAGCATCTACTGCTTTTCCAGTAACACCTTCAACAAACACTAATCAATCTAACTTTTTACATAGATTAGGTTCAACTGCATTAAGCTCTGGAACATTAGTTATTTCTTGTAATATGCAACAAAGCTTTACAAATAATCAAGGCGGTTCTATGGGTTTTGTAAATTCAGGTATAATATGGAAGGTGTGGCATAGAGATCCTAGTGTAACTAGTAGCTGGGCTATAATAGAAGATGTTAATAATGATAATATGGGCGCCACAGGAGTTACTTCGTTTATATCAAATCCTTCTTTTGGAACTACTAAGCATGCACAGACTGTGTTTGCTTTTGATGAACCAGGTGAATATGCTATAGCAGCAACTGATGCAAATACAGGTCAAGCAGCTGTTGCCGCTGATGCTATGTGTGCTTGGGTAAATACAAATGATTTATACTACAGTACTTGTGTTGTAGAAAATGGATCTGATGTAACAGATGGTGGTAGTCCTAAGAATTATAGATATGATGTTTCAGGAGCTCAAAGCGCTTATAACTGCGCAACTGGTAATACTCAAAGATATGCGCCAATGCCTTATGCTCAGTATGTAGATTTACTTTATACTAGTTCAGCATTAAGCAGTCCTTGGACACATAGTCAAGCTGAATACTATAGTTTTAAAACATCAGCCGCGGGTTCAGAACCGCTTACAAGTATAAGAGTTTCTGCTAAGTTTGGCACAAACGGTATAAAAATAAGCCCTGCTTTAATACCAGATGTTTGTAATGATCAATACGCTAGAGCTTGTCAAACTGGTAATATAACTTGTGCCCACCCTGTATATGGTGGTGAAGGTTGGTAGTAATAATAACAAAAAATAAGTGATAATAAAATAACATGGGTGCTACTTTAGAACTAAAATATTTTAACTCATACTGGTTGAAGAAAATGTCAAACGTTGTAGATGCTAATCCACAGCCAGCGGCACCTTATGCAAGCATACCTCAAGCTTATGCTAATGACAATGCAAATGATTGGTTTATTGAAGAAGCTAGAATAAGAGGAGGTTATAACAACACTATAACTGATTTAGGTGTTAAAGCTCATATAGTTGAAGACAATCCTAACAATCAAAATAGATTTAATACAATTATATACTCGGGAGTATTTAACTCTAGAACAGGTATTAATCAAACAAATGAATTTTCTGTAGGTGAAGATATAACTAGAGGTTTAGATCCAGCGCACGGTAAAATAATGAAATTATATGCAGAAGATACTAATCTAATTATATTTCAAGAAGATAAAGTTAATAGAGCTTTAATAGACAAAGATGCTATATACACGGCAGAGGGTCAAGCTTTAACAGCATCAGGAAGAATGGTTATTGGTCAAATAGTACCTTACAAAGGTAATTATGGTATAGCTACAGATCCTTTTAGTTTTGCTGTTTATGGTTATAGAAAATACTTTACAGATAGAAAAAGAGGTTGTGTGCTAAGACTAACAACAGGTGGTGAAATTGTAGAAATATCAGGTTACGGCATGCATGATTTTTTTAGAGATCAACTTACGCAAGATGGTATAACTAGAATAGTAGGTGGTTGGGATAACCACACTAAAAACTATATGTTATCTATACAAACAGCTTCAGGTTATAGTACAACTTCATTTGACGAAGGTGTACAAGGTTGGACTAGTTTCTTTAGTTTTAAACCAAGCTTTATTTTTAGCTTAACATCTACTTTCTTTTCTACAAATTCCGGCAAACTATATAGTCATTATGGTACTAGTAATTACGGAGAGTTTTATAATGTTTCAAATAACTCTGATGTAACTGTTGTTTTAAACTCTTCACCATCTACTGTTAAAGTTTTTAAAACAGTGAACTATGAAGGTGGTACAGATTGGACAGTAAGCAGTATAGTTGCTAGCTCAGGTGATATAGCTTTAGCACCAATATCTAAATATAATTTACCAGGTAATTTAACTGACTTAGAAAGCGAAATGTTTTCTAACAAATTTAAAAGAAAAGAAAATAAATACTTTGCTAATATTATAAATAATTCATCACCAACAAAAGGAGAGATATTATGGGGAGCAAGCATGACAGGTATTAAGGGATTTTTTAGCACATTTAAGTTTAACTTAGATAATAGTATAAACCAAAAAAGAGAATTATTTGCAGTATCGTCTGACACTGTAGAATCATCATATTAAAAGATTATGGAAGAAGTTTTAAATATATTATACGAATTTTTATTCGCTGTACCCGAAGGTGTTAACACGGGTGTTGCTCCTTTAGTAGCTGGAGCATTAGTTAGCGGGGTAGGTAAAGTTATAGGCGGTTTATTTGGAGCTGGTAGAGCTAGAAGAGCTAGAAGAAGAGCTGCTGCTGAAAAAAGAAAACTAAAAGGAGAGTTAAACAGTTTAGAAAAAAGCAGGCAAAAAATAGTAAACCCATACTCAAACACAAAAGATTTAAGCTCACTAGCTAAAGATCTTAGTGGTAAACTAAGCAATCCATATGGTAATTTAAGTGTTTCTACAGCTGGTGCCGCTATGCAAGTAGAAGAGGCAGATATTGCATTAGCGAATACTTTAGATACCTTAAGAGCTACAGGAGCAAGCGCTGGTGGTGCAACTGCTTTAGCCCAAGCTGCTTTACAAAGTAAAAAAGGTGTTGCCGCGGGTATAGAACAACAAGAAGCTGCTAATGAAAAACTAAGAGCACAAGGTGAACAGTATTTACAACAAGCTCAAGTACAAGAACAAAGAAGATTACAAAACGTAGATATTCAAGAAGGTAGAAGAACGCAACAAGCTGATGCTATGGGTAAAACATTTATGTTTAATGCTCAAGAAAAAAGAGAAGATAGTAAAATTGGATACACAAGACAACAAATAACAGGTGCAAAACAAAGAGAAACTAATGCATATAACCAAGGAACAAGTGCAATGATGGGTGCAATTGGAGGTTTAACACAGTTAGGATCTATTGGGGCAGCTGGTTTATCTGCTAAAGACGATCAGTCTTTTTCCGATGCAGCTACAGATTATTTAAATCCAGTTCAACGAAAAGAATAAATTAATACAATGGGATTAAAAGAAAAACTAATAGAAAACAAAAAAATCAACGAACAGATTAAGTTTGCTATATCAGAACAACAATCTAGACTTTCTTATGAACTTGGTTATAGCGATAGCAAGGTAGAACCTATTGATTATGCATCTTTGTTTGATCCTTTTATAAAACAATATGCAGATATACAACTAGCGCTTACAAATGGTACCAGTAAAAACCCTGTATATGACAGAAAGTTTAGCGACTTAATAATGGCTAGCGTTGAAAATATAAAAGTTAGTTTAGAAAACATGCTTGGTAACACAGAGGTTTGGAATGAAATGGTTCAAAGCGCAGGTTTAATGGGTGGTCTTGATTTAATGGGTACACCTGTAAGTAGATTTTTATCTTTAAGTATAATGAATGGAGATCTTGGAGGCAAAGTAGATATAAAAGCAGTTGATGGTGATATAAATAAACTAGCTTGGGAAATATATGAAAAAGATGGTTCATTTGTTGAAAGAATATATTTAAACAAACTTAATGAGCTGTCAGAAACTCAAGACATGTTTGTAAGTATACCTAATACGCTGCAGCAAAATGAAGGTTTTAAATTAGCTAGCCCTGAAATATTTGAACAAAAACAAGTTGGTGGTGATCAAGAAAACAAGACATTAACAGGTGGTGTTACAGAGGTTTATAGAAAAAAGAAATCTGATGGTCAGTTAGATATTAAAACAAAAGACTTAGACGCTAATATGGTTCAAGACTTTTATATTGTAGATAAAGATTTAATTGGTAATAGTTTACAATTTAATACCGAAATGGATAAAATAACATCTGGTTTGCTTGAAGAGTTTCAAAGCTTTGATCAAGTTATAGCTTTTAATAATAATATAACAGCTGAAGTTACAGATAATTATTTACAACCAGCAAAAGCATTAAAAGACAACCAACAAAAAAGATTTCAAGAAGATTATAAAAAATGGTTTTTAGAAACACAAGTAGGAACAGAGTTTCCATTAGGTGATCCTAAACCAAAACAACAACTTAAAGAAGAAATTGTTGAAGAAGAAGCAGTAGTAGAAGAACAAGTAGTTTAAACACAATATATGACTTGCGAAGAAATCAAAGAATTACATGGTGATGGTCCTAAGTATCAAGAATGTTTAGAGGCTTCAAAAGTTAAAAATAACTTTTCTATAGATAATCAATTAGGTCTTGCTAAAGATATAGATTTAGATGAGGCAAGGGCTAATGCGCCTGAACCTAAAAAAGAAAAGAAAAAAGATGATAGTTGGAAAAATATAGCTTCTATAGGTTTTAATCCTCTACAAGAATCTACTTTAGCTAAAATGAGAAAAAACAATCTTTCAAATCAAAATGCAGAAATATTTGAAGATTATATAAAACATGATACACCTATTGTAGAAAAATTTGATAGTTTAAACTCTGATGCTAAACAAAAATACAATGATTTAGCTTTAGAAAGATTACAGAAACAATATAAGGATACTGATAATTATAAAATAACTGAAGAAGAAGTTAATCAAAATGCTCTTCAAATTTTTGATGATGTAAAAAATCATAGACTTGCTGATGAAATTTTAAGAAAAGACAAAGATGCTGAGCTTGAACTTATTGATGAACTAAGCGCTTTTGATAATATTAAAAACAACTTGTTTAATGCTGGGCAAGATGTAGAAAGAGTATTTGAGTTTTGGGGTGGTGGAAGTTTAGGTCTAGAAAGCAACGCTGCTTTAGATTTAGCAACGGCTAGTATATATCAGTCTATATTTGGTAAAGAAAATGTAGATGCTTTTGTTAAAAAAAATGGAGCAGAATCTTGGTTGACTAAAGGTTTAGGGGCTGATGCTCAGCTTAAGGCTTTAGAGTTAAGAAAAAGTCAAAAAGATGAAAAAAAACAAACACTTCCTATTATAGAAAGTTTTAAACAAGGAGAAATACTTAAAGGAGTTTCAGCTATAGCCGGAGCCGTAACAAATGTTGTTGGATCATTAGCTTATGGTGCTGGAACCGCATTTACTGGTTATTTTGTAGATTTTTATTCAGATAACTATGTTGAATACAACACGGGTTTAGCTAAAAGAAAAGGAAAAACACTTACTGAGTTAATATTAGCAGATGAAGCTGAAACAAAAAAGCCGCTTGGTATTGCCGCGGTTCAATCCGCTGCTGAACTAATTCAAGTTGGTAGGTTAACAAAAGCTTTGCCACCAAAGTTTAGAAAAAAAATATTTGATAAAGCAACTAACAGTCAATACGGTGCTATGACCACTGATTTAATAGGTGCAGGAAGCACTGGTTTTGTTACTGAAGTTTTTCAAAGTGCAGCAGAAGAAGCAAACAAAACATTGGGTGCGACAGGAGATTCTACAAAAGCTGCTAATACTTTTATTGACTTTGTGTTTTCACAAGATGGTTTAGAAACTGGTATTCAAGGGCTTGTAGGTGAAGGAGGAGCTAGAGGTTCTAGATACGTTAGACGAGCAATGAATAATGTTAGAGCAGGTGTTGATGTTAAAGGTATAGAAAACGATGTTAGCGAGCTAGGTAATTTACAAAAGCAATTTAAAAGCAATACTGATGCTGTAGTTAAAGAAGGTATACAAAATAAAATAAACGAAGTAGATGCTAGGCTAAAAGCTAGAATAACTAAAAGTAACAGTATAGTTAGTAGATTGACTCCAGAAAATATAGCTGAAGTAAATACCATGGGTGCACTAGCTGAGCTACAAGTAAAAAGAGTTGGTGAATTAAATGCTTTAAAAAAAGACGGTAAGGTTAATCAAAAAGATTATTTAACCGCGTTAGAAGGTTATAAATCAACGTATTTAGATGCTAGAAACAGAATTAAAGGTATAGCAGATACTGTTAAAACAGAATCAGAGGTTGAAGTAAGTGAAAAGAATCAAATTATTGCAGATGTTAATACTGAAAACATGTCAATAATTAAAGAATCTGATAACACTGCGAAAGTTGAAGCTGCTAAAAATAAAATAGTAGAAAACAATCAAGGTATAATAAATAAAGTTATTAATAATAACTTTGATCCTACGGTAAAAGATGGTATATCATTAAATGAGTTTAAAGCTGAAGTTAATTTAGAGGTTTCAGAATTAATCCGAACTTGGAAACCTGGCTCAGCACCTTTTGGAGCATATTTAAAAGATAATTTACCACTTAGAGTTCCTGGTATTTTTGATAGACAAATAGAAACTAAAGAAGATGGTGATTTTGTAGCTAAAACAGATGTTACAGAACAAGTTAATATAGCTGATGATACAGTAACAGTTGAAGAAACTATTGATGCTAAAGAAACTAATACTGAAACAGCTGCTGATAAACTTAGAGCAATAACTGGTATTACTAAAGAAGAAACAACAGAGGCTGGTAGTAAAATAATAGGCGAAAAAATTAGAGTTGAACCTGTTAAAGGTGCTGCACAACCTGCTAAAAGAGATGTATCACAAAGTGGTAAACTTAAATTTTCTACTAAAGTTATAGACGCTATGGGTGGAAAGCTTGGCACTAAAGATAATAAAATAGGAAACTATGTTACTTTTTTAGAAAGTAATGGTGCTGATATTGCTTCACTAGTAAACGCTGAGCCTGAAATAAAAAATACAGTACTTAGAGAAATATATAAACCTAAAAAAGTAGGTAGAACTACTGGTAAATTTGATAAAGGTGCTGGTAAAGGTGTTTTTGAATATCAAAATGAAAATCCTACAGCTCAAGATTTTATCAACTGGGCAACAGATCCTACAAAAGGTTTAACAACTCTTATAAACAGACAAGCAACTTTAGCTGATGTATTAAGTGGTTTACTAGGTAGAGCATCAACGCTTGAAACAGTTGCTACACCTGAAGGTAAAACAACTTTTGAAGTAAAACAAGAATTACAAGGTAAAAAAATTAAACCTGACACCATAGATAGATTAATTAGTGATATTGATATAAAGATTAAAAATTTAGATATTATAGCTAATAATTATAAAGGTGTTTTAGCATCTGGTATAACACCAGGTACTGTAGCTAAAGCTTTAAAAGCTGGTTTAAAAATATTAAAAGCTGGTTTAAAAGCAGGTAAACCTTTTGCTAAGGTTTTAGAAAAAGCAATAGCTAAAATAAAATCTTTTTTTCCAGATAAACTAGAAGCTGATGCTATAGAAGAAGCTGTTAGAGAAGAAATAACAATTGATACAATTGCTGATCCAGATATAGATGTTCAAATTGAAAGAATAGTTGAAAAAGCTAAAATAAAAGCTGGAATTGCTTATGAAAGAGTTATTTATGATAATGCAGCAAAAGTAAAAAATCCATCGTTTAAAACTAAAGGTGTTCAAACAGAAGTTGGTGGTGCTGCTGATTTTCAAGGAGAAATTGCAGGTAAAGACTTTGACGTTGAAGTAAAATTAGAAAATCCTCAATATAGCAGTGTAAATGGTACATACGATTTTGTAAAAGGTGTTTATAATTATTCTGCAAAAAGTATTTCTGCTGTTGGTGCTGAGTTTAAAACAGAACTAGATGGTCTTGTAAAAAAAGCAAAAATTCCTTTAAAAAAATACTATGAAAAAGCTAAAGAGCTTGGTGTCGATTTAAAAACAAGTGGAACAGCAATGCCTCTTAGTGTTTTTAATGAATTAAAATCTTTAGGTTTACAAAATAATATTACACAAAGAACTGTGTTAAGTGAAAGCGTTATTGAAGAGCTTTATAACAGTAAAGGAACTTTTTACATGCAAATAAAGGGTAAAGGTTTGCATTACATAGGATCAAATCCATTAAACCTACCTGTTCCTAAGCTAGAAGGAGATGTAACAGTAACATTAAGAATAGCTAGATCTGCTACTGATAAAAATGGCAACGTAAGACCTATCTTAAGAATTCTTCCTGATAATATAGATATAACTAGTGATAAATCTAATTTTGGAATTGATACAGCAGCTGGAATAGAAAGTTTATTAAATACCCCAGAAGTTAAAAAACTTATTGAAATACAAGAAACAGAAATAAAAGCAGATAACACTATAAAAAAAGGTAAAGAAGCTTTAGCTAAAAACCCTAATTTACAACCAACATTGGCGGATCCAGTTGTTTT
>ERZ1048068.365-NODE-365-length-42308-cov-9.603152_pt1 | contig 42308 bp, 41 predicted proteins | sample MGYA00383098_ERZ1048068 | MGnify/ENA primary metagenome ERZ1048068 (study PRJEB29581, sample SAMEA5548368) | metagenome | biome: marine; feature: coastal; material: water | depth 1 m | study: Short-term variability in the microbial, nano- and picoplankton dynamics...
TTTGTCCTGTATAAAATAAAATTAAAAATATAATTAAATATTAAATACATTATGGGATGGATGGACTTAGTAAGTTTTATTTTAGACTTAGGTGAGCTAGCAAAGAATGTGATTAAATGGGTAAAAAAAATACTATTTTTTGTTCCTAGGGTATTCGAAATAATTAACTACATTATTAATCCAATGAAAGTTATGAAGGATATTATATATGGAATTACTACTGGACTAATGCTGGTTATTGAAGGTCTATTTGATTCAGTTCTAGGAGATGTTCGTAAAGCAATGGGAGGTTCTTACGACCCTGGTTCTAATGATGGCGATTATACAGGTGAAAATGGAGTTTGTTTATCAAAAACATTTATGGGGACCTTATTAATGGTATTATGTCCACCATTATATATAATATTAAATTTAGGTATAATAAAGGGATTCTTCCCTACACTATTATGCTGTTTATTAACCTATTTCTATTATGTTCCAGGTTTAATATATGCTTCGTTGTATTCCTTTTGTACTGTATAAAAAAAAATTAAAAATATAATAAAATATAATTAAATATTAAATGGTCACATATGGTGAAAAATGTGAAAAAGATAGCGATTGTTCACTATCAAATATTTGTCAGCATACAGGTTATTTTAATGAACGCAAATGTATAATACAGCAACCTAAATATGGTCAACCTTGTAATTATAATACTGATTGTAAATCAAATAGATGTGTTATCGTAGATGATATAAATGGTAAATTTGTAGGTAAAAAATGTGTTATTATAGATAATCAAGAAATTCCAGAATCACGTGATATTGATTTGACACCTGACCCAAATTATGTGCCTTATTCTGACGATCCTGATTATAAAGCTGAAATGAAAGGTATAATCCTAACAGATACACAAAAAAAAATATCGTTTGGTAAAAAAGGCCCTATTGTAGATGTCATTGTATTGGCGATGGAATTTGTATTGTTATTATGGAAAGATGTATTTTTAGCAATATTAAAATCTATATTTAGATTTTTCTTGGTTATGTGGTCAATATTCCCATTTGGTTTTTTTAAAATGGATGCTTGGTTTGGTTTTTCCAAAAAATACAAAGATTCAGGTGGAAAGTGTAACAAAAATTCCATCACACTAACGAGTAAATTTCAAACAGTTTTAATTGCCATATTATTTCCACCACTTGGTGTTTTCTTTGATCGTGGTATTAGTGGTTTAGGACATGTATTTATAACAATGGTTTTAACAACAATGATGTATATACCTGGATTGACATATGCTATAAACATTATCAATGAAACTATATGTCCAAATTCAATTGTAGTTTATGAACAAGAAGGTTTCAAAGGACCTAGACACGTATTGATGTATGGGGATTATAGTATGAGAAACAGCACCAAACTTCAGTCTATGCGCAAATGTGCTAAAAAGGGTTGGGGAGGTGTAGAGAATTTTGCTAATATTCAATCAATAAAAATAGGTAAAAATGTAAATGTGGAATTTTATGAAGACGAAAACTTTTCGGATAAAATAACCACTGTTATTAAGGATGAAACTAAATTAATAGAGAAATTTTATGTTTCGGGTGATCCACATAAATATGTACATAAAAATTGTCAGTTACGTTTAGGTGAAAAGAAAGATATACCTAAAATAGGAGCTTTAAGTATAATTCTTAAAGAACCCAAAAAAATAGAACCAGAAACACTTAATCCTAATAGTGTATATTTTTATTTGCTTAATGATTACCGTGGTAAATACCTGGAACTTAAGGAAGGAGATTACAATTATGATGAATTAACTAAAATATTTAACAAACGTATATCATCAATAAGAATCGGTTCTAATATGATGGTAAAATTATTTGAAGATAAAAATTATAATCGGGAATTATTTGTAGATCTTAGTTTTGGTGGACAAAGGGGGACACCAACGTATTTCAATACAAATGGTGGTGAAAAAATATATATGGGGAACAGAAAATATGATGGTTCGAAAAAACCAGGGGAAATAAAAGTTATTAAGGATGCTGGATTATATGACAATGTAAGTTCTATAATGGTAAGACCTATAAACGAATCTAAATCACCTAACCAAGTATTTGAAGAAGCTGAACCAGCAGGACAACTAAAAAAAATGGGACAATTTTTTAAAGAAGATGTATATGAATCGGGTTTAAGAGATACTGTTTATAAAAAGGGTGTAAAAAAATATGGTTATGAAAAGGGTGTAAAAAAATATGGTTATGATATGCCTAAAGAATATCTTTATGATAAGCCTAAAGATTATGTCGACGAAAAAGTTAAAGACGGAGTAGAAAATGCAAAAAAAGCAGCAAAAGATAAAGAAGCAGAAAAAGCTAGAATAGAAGCAGAAATAAAAGCTAGAATAGAAGCAGAAAAAACTAGAATAGAAAGCCGAAAAAACTAGAATAGAAAGCAGAAAAAAAAGAAGCAGCAGAAAAAGCTTAAGCTGAAAAAATATTATGAATCAAAGTAAAAATAAATTTCTACATTTAATATAAATGGGTTATAATGCTTATAGCACGTATGATACTGTAATGCATGGTGGGTTTATTGCTGAAGATTTATGTATTCCTGAAAAATTCTTCTTAACATTATTAACAATATTTTTCCCACCCTTGGGAATAACTTATAGACAATTACGAGCCGGATTCCCGAACCCGATTGAAATATTTATATCACTTATATTAACCGCTATGTTTTACTTCCCTGGATTAATTTATTCATTGAATAAAATTAATTGTGGCGAAGATTTAACAAATAACCAACAATATTCTAATGATAGTGACAATAATGCTCAGGATGATGTTAATAAGGATTAAAATGTTGTTCTATGAGGCTATTATAAATTAATTTTTTATATTTATTTTTTATGGGAATTCCAGATAATTTTTTAATTGATGACATACGAGAACAAAAAGATTTTCATATGGAAACATTTAGTGGATATAAAAAACTAGACGTTTTTAAGGCCTTGTTTAAATCTATTGAAACATATAAAATAGAAGAAACGTGTATTTGGACTATTGAACTCTTATTGAGTTGTCAAACCAGTATGCTATACGAAAAATTCATTTTATATTCTAGTAAACACATTAATATATTAAATCCGAATTTACCAAACCTCTTATGTAATCGTTATACTTATTATAAAAATCTAAACTTATCAAATAAAGAAGCAATCAATAATCAAACTATACGCAATCATTTAATAGAAATAGCACTTGCTTTATCTTTTTCTAACAAGACTAAGGCAACAATATTACCGAAATTATGTAATAATGATTTTAAAAACGAATTCTTTATCAAAAAATTAAAGGCACGTGACCAATCGGTAATAAGTAAATACTCTCAAAAAAATGACCCAGTTGTGGTAAATATTATTTTAAATGAACTTTGGGACCGTGTTAGTAACAAGAATGTGAATGAAGCATTGTATTTTCTTAATTGGCTTATTACTTACGACAAAAATAAAAAATTTGTTTGTGCTTCTAGAGAAGTAGAAGGATTATCAAAGAAATATTATACTGATTTCAATATGTATGTATGGTATATCTTTCTTAATGAATCATATAGTAATAGTAAAAAACAATCATTAGTAAGTAATCTTTTTGAGTTATCTTTGTACCAATATACAAAATCAAAATCTATCACGATGATTATTCATGCTATTAAATTATTATGCGCTAATGAACTATTAGATATTAATCAACCTAGTATTGTTAAACGTGAAACTATAATTCAGGTCATTTCAAAGGTAAATTTCCTTGTTTTATCCAAGAAAAAATTCACTTGGAAGCGAAGACGCCAAACTATAAAATTCGAAACACAAAAAAAGCAAGAAAATAACGCCGAAGACCCTATTTCGGATAGGGAAAAAATAGTAATGAGTCTTGACACAATGTTTAATTTATAATTAAAATCTAATATTTTATTAATGGATAATGTAAGAACATTTGTAAATACTAACAAATTTTACATAATTACAAGTGTAATTATAGCATTAATTCTTATATGTTGGAAATTTCTTTCATTACAGCATCGCACACAATCCACTATTAATAGTTTCGAAAAAGAATTTCTTAAATATAACAAACGCACTGCTTATGATTTTTGTGGTAAAAAGTCCAATAAAACATTGAGTGAATTCTACTTTTCTAGTGCATATTTACCATATTTAACCGGATATCAGAAACTCGACTATACTTCAGAATCTATGTTTAATAAAGTCATTAAATATGGAGCTCGTTTTGTCTATTTGCAAGTATTCAATAAAGAAGCAAAATACGATACAGAACCAGTATTATCAACGGGTAATAGTTATGGAACATTATTAACATCACAAAATAGCATTAGTCCATCTAGTATTTTCAAACTCATTGGTGAATATGCCTTTAGTGAAAAATTCATAGATAACTATACGGATCCATTTATTGTATTTTTGGATTTACGTGTATCCAATAATTATAATACATTAGATAAATTATATGAAATAATTAAATCAACTTGTGGACATCTTCTTTATGAAAAATTTAATACTAATGTTAGTAGAACTACAATGTGTAAATTAATGGGAAAATTACTTATTTTTACCACGAGCAATAATGACAAATCTAAATTGAAATCTATAACTCATATGGATACATCAAGTAGTTATTTGAATTTACTTGGCATTCATGAGTTACCCACAAAAGAATTAATATCAAATCCAAAAGATAAACCACTTATATCAATGACTAGCACTAAAATAAGATTCATAAAGAACTTTATTCAAGTAGAAGACGAAATAGATTTCATTAAATTAGGTATTAATAAATCATTCATAGTAAAAATTAACGGTTCTAAGAAAAATGATTCCGAAGATAATTATTATGAAATTGATCAAGTAACACATAAACAACTTATACTAAATAGTAGTATAGAATTCGTCGAAGAGTTTTCGGGTAATAAAACGCAATTAAAATTCTTCAATAAATCCTATAAATTACTTAACTTACCAAAAGAAAACAAAAACGGACTAACTATTGTTACACCGGAACACGATTTCTTTAAAATGAATTATAATCCATATGATTCTTTCAATCTGGGGTGTCAGTTTACGTGTATGAATTTCCAAGAAATAGACCAAAATCTAAAAACTTATATGAAAAAATTCAAGAAATTTTCAATAGTAATGAAACCGAACCATTTAATCAATTATAATCCCCCAGCCCGGGTTCCCAATATTAATTCGCAATTTCAACCTGTTTCCGATATAGATATACCAGTCATATTCCAATTTCGGTATAATCATAATAATATCCGATTAAAACCACTTCTTTATAATAATTTGAGAATGATTGAAAAAAATAATCTTCCTATTATTAGTCCTAACTACAACCTAAATAACTCTTATTTTGAAATTGAAGAAGGGTTAGATGGAAAAGCGGGAACAATTAGCATTAAACTAGGTAATCGATACCTAAGTTCAAATGATAGTTGTTGTTGGTTAAGTTTCCAAGAATATCCTATGAATAAAGATGTTGCATCATTTTACCCCGTTAAGTCCCTTGTTTCAGGGAAAAATACAATAAGTATTTGTCAAATCAAAAATAATGCCAAATATTATCTAAAACATCGCTTGGGATTTAATTATAAAACTCAATTATACACTAAGACCACCAACTCTTATAAATTAATTACGAGTCTAACCAATGCTGATACCATAATAAAAGTTTATGAACCACTGTCAGAGAATAATTACAAATGCTATGGTCAATTATTAATGGAAGATAATAAAGACCCTAAAACTGTATATACTAATATTGTTATGGGAGCCACATCTCATCCAATTGATTTTGTTTTAATTTATAAAACAAATAATTCACAATATATATGGAAAATGGTCCCTAAGGAAGGATATATTGCTCTTGGTAATATTTTCACAAATTCTTCAATGAAACCTAAAAAGACTAATTATTATACAATAGCGTTTGAATATTTGAACCAAGTAGATATAGGTTCTATGGCATATAAACAACCTGTTGATGGCGTGAATGGACCAAAACCAATGAGTTTGTGGTATAGTAATGATAAAAGTTATTTTATTGCCTACAATAGCAATAATGATAATAAAAGACCTTCTGAATTTAACTATCCCATATTTAATCTTAATACAAGACCTAAAACTTATAATGAACGTCTATATTTACATAAGCCAAAAGCGAACGAAATAGATAGTGCTACTTTTATAGTAGAAGATGAACCGAGTAGTGTTCCTATGTCACTTCCAATAAAATATTCTGGTATAGTTTCATCCATAACTAAATATCAAATAATTAATATTGATACAAATAATTCTATTAATCTACCAAGTTCGTATTGGACCGATTTAAATCAAGGTGTTCTAAGAATGGAAACCCAAACATCATTTGATGATTATTCCAATGCTTGGATATATTATACTATTGATAATACTATACGACTAAAATCTAAACCCAACTATGGTTTAACAATATCAAACAATAATGTAGTAATTGATAAAATTAGTAATGAAAATAAAGATAATCAAAAATTTAGTTATACTGGCAATAATTTACTTACTAACAATAATCAATGTCTATACGAAGAAAATAATGCCCTAAAAATGGGTCCTATTAATTCTTCACCAAACAATACATGGCTTATACCACAAGTCCCTCTAAATGATTGTATTAATATTAATGCACCTGTATATATATTAAAAAAAATACAACGTAGTAATAATATTTCGTTTAATGCTAAACAAGACTTTACAGAAATGAATAATATTTTAAAGGAATATATAGATAAAGAGTTTTTCCACGTTTATGTCGAAGGCAAAGTAACGAAAATAGATGAAGATGACTGTGTAATTGAATTAAAAGGAAATTTAGGGTTTGAAAAGGTTTCCTATGATAAGGTGGTTCCATATAAGAAAACTAATATTAGTTTATTAAAAGAAGGATCAGTTGTATTGTGTAAAAATGGTGGATTTACAATAGGAGGTTATGAAGAACCGAATGTTAGATTTCAAGCAACAATAGTAAAAAAACTTAATGAAGAAAAAGTTATTGTGTTGGTGAATATTAATACAATTGAAGCTAATCTAAATAAGTCTTCATATGGACGACCCCGTGAAATCAAAGAAATTATAGTCAATATAAATGATTTAATATTATTAAAAAATTCTATATCTTGTGAGTAAATAATATTTTTATAATATAATGGGAAATATACAAGGATATGGTTCTTTTAGGCCATCAAATAATACTAAAGAAAAATCTAATGAAGATAAAAAAAATGAACAAACTGAATTGGAAAAGGCATTAGAAAACAAAAAAACCCAACTCTATACAATTCTGGATATATATAAATATCATATAAATGTTGCTGTACTTGAACATTCATTTAAACTTAAAAACGAGACACTCATTGAAAATATCAGCGACGACCTTAAAACACAAAACGAAAAAATAAAAAAAAATGATGAAAAATATAGTTCAGAAATGAGAAACTATAAATATAATTCAAATGTATTACACGAACGAAAGAATATTAATTTAATACTCTTTTATGTAACCATATTAACTGTATTGGGATTAATAGGAACAACAATATGGGCTATAATAATGAAATAATTTAATTATCTAAACCATGTTCGGTGTCGGACACTTCAGCTTCTTCTTCTTCTTCGACTTCAGTGTCTTCGTCCCCATCATTAAGGAATGAATTATCGTTTTTATTTTCAATAGGAATAAATCCTAGACCTTTAAATCTTATACCATTTCTATCACTTTGTCCAAACTTCTTAATCATATTAGTTTTGAGATCTTTTTTACTTGGATGTTTACTATTATTACCAAATGAAATATTAAACCAATCAATAAATGCCTTGAATGCAATATCAAGATGTATATAGTCTCCTGGTTTTTCTTCTATACATTCATTGAAGAATTGTGAGAAACAGTCTGAATCGTTCTGATAATTCTGTGTTTCAAGTCTAACAGCAGGTGGTTCGTACAGTCCTTCTTTCTTATAGTGTTTATAATATTGGAGCAATATATACATAAATGGTTCCATCCAATAATCAAACTTTTCAGACAAGTTATGGTCAATAGGAAACTGATTCGGGTCTTTGGGATCTGGGCCATCTCTAAATTTCGACGTGAACCGCACAACGCGAACACGACGCCAAACACCATCATCATTTCCATTACCCATATCAGGCAAGTCATTACAAGCTAATACAAGTTTGAATTGTGGTTTAAATTCTATAGCATCAACATATAATCCTCTGGCTTTGATTTTATCACCACCAGTAAGTTCCTTCATAAGACCAACATTAATTTTATCTCCAGTATCAGGTTCTTGAAAATAACAGAAACGCTTCCCTTTGGTCTGAACTAATATAGGATTACACTGTTCTGACCGACCTCTTTTTTGTGTAATAAGTGATGTAGGCAATACACTAGTATAATCACCAAAACCCTTACAAAACAATTCAATAAATTTCGATTTACCATTACCACCACTACCAGTCCATATTGGGAATTTTTCTTCTGAAATTTTACCATCAAGAAAACTAGACATAAGGGTTAATACATATTCGCGAGTTGCATCAACTGGAATAATTTGACTTAGGAATAACTTAACTTGTTTAACGACTTCATCTTCTTCATTGAATTCTTCGTAATTGATTCCAGTACTAAAACTCAAGAAATCATCAGGAATACCTTCACGAAACAAATCGTTATTCAAATCATATACACCATTTTCGAAACCAATAAGATACATATTTGTATCGAGTTTTTGTTCTATTTCTTCATTGTAGAACATTTCTATACATTCATCCATTAATGATTTCTTGAAACTATTTTGTTTGAGTTTTCCTACAACTTTCTGTGTCATTTCAAATTTAGAAAGTTCAATTTGTTTAATGGGATCATCATCCGATAACGTCTGAATTTTATTTGATAGTTTATTACTATATCTAAGATATTCATTAAGCAACTGATTTGATATTTTTTGTTTCAATGGGACACCATCTCTAATTCTATGCCATCTATGGCTTTTATATTGATACCAATTTTTACTAACACCATAAATAAACTCATCTTTGAACATTTCATACATAACACGAGATATATCGTTATGGGATCCATTCAATGATCGATAAATAAGCATATTTAGGTCGTGCGATGTTATTTCTTTATATTTTGATAAATTATCGTGTTTACACCACATATATAATGTTCCTAAACCCAGACCAGAAGTGTCCATATGTTCCCATTCATCTTCGCATTCACCATCTTGATATTTAGGCGATTTCTTGGAGAAACTGACCCAAGCATCAAGAAGTCTATAATCAATATTATGAAGACACCATCCCAATTGTATCCACATATTATAGGATTCTGCTCTGCTAGGATTTAAAATATCTACAAGGGTCTTAATTTTATTTAATTCTTTTTGTTCTTGTTCTGGTGTAAATTCGCCATTCAAGTTATTTTTCACTTTACTTTTTGTTTTAGTTTTTTTTCTAGATTTCTGTTTATTTTTAGACCGTATCATTTTGTAATCTTTACCCATTGTTTCATAATCCTTATCTATAGATTCGTATGCTTCTTCGTGTATTTCACTAATTTGATCTTGTTTTATATTTCGAAGACTAAGTTTATTAAGAATTTCTTTTTTTTTATAATTACCTTTAATATCAAGTTCATCAAGGTCATCATCCGTATTATAGTTATAAATATGGGTAACCAAATAAGGTTCATTATTAGATTTCATAGACCCATACATTTGCCAGTTATTTCTTTCAATCACACACAAATCAATAATGTCGTCGAGACTATTTGTAGGTTTGATTGTTTCCATAAGTGCCTTTGTTGCTGGATCATTTATAACGCGATACCGCAATACATATTGCATACGTGGAACAGTAACAATATCCGGGATCATAATATGAATACCATCTTTAACGATCTTCTTTTCTTCATCTGGTTTAGTTGTTTTCTTTTCCATAACGAATATTTCTACATTTTCACATTCTGTAATTTTTTCAACGTGTTTCATATAGATTTTAAGAAATGATTCAATAAATTGTGTATTATAGACGCGTTCCTTCTTTGATAATGGAAATCTAAAATCCAAATCAATCAATATAGGACTGTAATCTAAGTGTTTTTCTGTTAAAAACGCATTATTTTTATATTTAAATACACTTTCATAGTAAAGATTTAAAAAAGTATCGTAATCTTCTTTTGGGATACAATAAGACCCCGCGAAACTTTCAGGTAAGTTAGGTAATGCAGTATGTGTATATTCTTCATTATCCTTTCTTTTATGATTTTTCAAAAATTGGTTCAATTGGGATTTTGAAAGATTCGCCATTTTATGAATTAACTAGAAAATATTTTAAGTGATTTATAAATATCTCAATATTAATAGTAAAATCAAATTTTTTTAAAGGGGTAAAAAATATATTATGAACTATGAATTATAATAAATTATACTATAGAATATAAAAATTGAAAATAATTATTTAAACTATAAATATAATATAATTAATCATTATGGCTCAACTTGCTACCAAACGTATAATGGCCGATATTAAAAACTTTAACAAATCAGGTCTTAATGAACAAGGTATTTTCATTAATTATAGTGATGATAATATATATCAAATGAATGCCTTAATATTTGGGCCAAAAGATACCCCTTATGCTAATGGTAATTATTTATTTGACATAAAATTCCCTAAGGAGTATCCAATGAAACCACCAAGTGTTAGGTTCGAAACATATGGACATAGTATTAGATTCAACCCGAATTTATACGTAAATGGTAAAGTATGTTTATCTATATTGGGAACTTGGGCTGGTCCTGGATGGACAAGTTGCTGCACACTAAGCACAGTATTGTTGTCTATACAAACATTACTTCACGAATATCCTATTCAGAACGAACCTGGATGGGAAACGTGTAAAGATGTTCGGTCAGATTGTTATAATAGGATTATCGAATATGGAAATGTTGGTGTGTCTGTTATTGATACTATAGAAAACCCAGCCCGTAGTTATATGGTTTTCACAGATATTATGATTAAAAATCTCATAAAAAATAAGGATTATTTTATTAACTATTTAGAAAAAAATATGAAAAAACATAGAGTGTTATTAACTTCATCTATATATTCTATGTCATTAATGCCTGAGTATGAATATTATTATAATAAACTTATGGTATTATTGAATAAGCACGTGGAACTTGTGCTTGAACCCGACGCTGTGCTTGAACCCGACGCTGTGCTTGAACCCGACGCTGTGCTTGAACCCAATATAGAAAATAAAAAGAACATTCGAAAAGTTCCCACTGAACCAGCGAAGATTTTTGACGAAGGAACAATCAAGGAAGGTTTAGATGGAAATAAGTATATAGTTAAAATCACACTAAAAGGAAATAAACGATGGAATAAAATACTTAATACTTAATAAATAATATTATAAAATTGATATAAAATTTAAATTTAAATTTATTTTTATATTAATAATACAATCATGAATTTTTGCGATACGTGTGATAATATGCTTTACGTGAAAGTAAACACAGATGAAAATGAATTGAAATATAATTGTAAAACGTGTGGTAAAGACTATGACGCTTCTATAAATAAATCAAATTGCGTATATGAAGAAAACTATAATATAGATGTAATTAGAAAAGAGACACTTCTTAATGAATATACTTTTAATGACCCAACATTGCCTAAAGCACTAGGAATTAAGTGCCCAAATAAGGAATGTCCATCAAAGAAACCGAATATTATATATATTAATTATGATAATAAGAATATGAAATATATCTATGTTTGTTTAGATTGTAAAAAGGAAAAAATAGAACCTTATATTTGGTAATTAATAACAATAATAAAAATTGAAATTTAAAGTTTTTTTCTTTATTTAACATAATATAATCATAATGACTAATCAATTTGATTTTAGTGTCGAAGAGTTCTTTGATAATGCCGAAATTCTAGATAATTATGAAGAAATTAAAAAAAACAATATCTATGAACCCTATTTATTTCATCACGAAAGAGCTGCTATTATAGGTGTGAGATCTGAACAACTTACACATGGGGCAGAACTAAGAATACCTATTCCTAAAGATACTGATGATGTTCGAGTGTTTGCTGAAAGAGAACTAGATGCACGTAAAACACCATTTATTTTAAAACGTGTAGATGGAAAACATATAGACTATTGGAAATTAGAGGACCTTAGTTAGGCCTCACTTTAAGTTAGGCCTCACTCTCATTTAGATTATATAAAATTATTTTTTTATTATTATAGTTAATATAATCACTTGTATTTTTGTTTTTATTAGTTTAGTCCTGTTTATTTCTTTATGGAACCACGGAAAATAGCATTGTTTAACAATAAAAAAATGTAAATCATAGAGTATTTTTTATTGTTTCCAGCGATTACCACATTTCAAACAAGTAATAAATGTAGTCATTGCTTCATCAGCACTGCGTGTCTGTAGTTCATAGTAAGTACATTCTCGTGATTTACAACGACCACATTTGAATTGGTCAGTCATTGCTTCTTGTTTTTCCTCATAAAGGTATTTATCACGCTTATATTTAGTATCCATAAGTTCTTTCCAATGTTTAGGATATATTTCCTGGAAACTCATAAATGGTAGTGTTTCTATATTTTTGATAATTTTATGAAGGTCTTTATTTGATTTATTAGTAATATTACTATACATTGACCTAGATTTATTAATATACATTTTTTTGAAAATTTCATTTTCCCAATTCACAATAATATTGCGTTTTTGTCCCAATTCAATAGTTTGTTTAAAAATTGCCGTTTCTAGAGTAATTGCATTTTGTTCATCTAAAACTTTCTTGAAAATTTCCAACATTTGTTTACGAGTAGTGTTTATTTCTTTATCTATTATATTTACTGGCTCTATATCATCTTCATCGACGTTTTCATCATTTATATTATCTTCTATATCATCTTGGTTATCTTCTTTTTCAATATCAATTTCATAGTCGATAAAGTTGTCTTCTAGATCGTCGTCTGAGTTAGAATCACTTTCTTGATAAATATCCGGTTCATCTTCTTCGTCTTCGTCGTCATCAGTTTCATTAGAATTATTATTGTTCGAAAACATATTTTTGTAAATCTTTTCGTAAGCATCACAGTCTATATCAATAATATTTTTCTTACTATTTACTTTCAATATCAATATATCTCCATATATCATTTCTAGTGATATTTTATTTTTAGGTGGTAATTCGTGGTTATTTTCGTGATAACCTTCAATATACCCATATGCTACTATTGTTTCACTATTATCTTTATTGTCCCATTTTCCTACAATAGTACATTGTGAACTTTCGTAATTTGTAAGGTACTTTTCCATAAGTTTATTTGTAATAACCTTATCATATGTTCTCTTATAATTCGGTAATTTAACATTTTTAATGTTGCCGCTTGTTAGCAAAATGACACACGAAACCATGATTAGTTATATATTTATTAATTTAAAAACAATAATGTCTTTAATCAATTTTATTAATTTTATTTAAAATAGTAAATATATAAATTTATAAATAAATATAATCATGGACTTCAACGAAGGATATATCTATTTTGGAACAAAGAAAACCAATAATTGTTTTGATAAAGAAAATAAACCAGAATTATTAAATAAAATTATTTGTTTTTACAAAGATAAAGACTACTCTAATACAATAAAAAATCAATATATATATTTAGATAAAATACACGATAAAGTATGTATGAAAAAAAAAGTAATTTATTCGAATATAACAAATAATATGTGTGTAATACATCACCAACTAACCAAAGAACCATTTTTCCCTTGTACTACCAATTATTCCTATAAATTAAAAGAAAATATAAATTTTTTTAAAATACACGATAAAATTTCTCTTAATATAAATCAACACAATCATATTTATATTAAATTTATTAAGGATTCTTACTATGATGAAGTTGAACCTATATTAGAAAAAACAGTTAGTGAAATTAAAGCATTACAAAACACATAAACGATATTTAGTATAAATCCCGTGAGTTTCACTATGGGTTGTAATTTTACATACATTTCCTACTTTCATACCGTGATATTTGGCTACTGGGTCATTCTTCTTAATTAAAGGAAGTTGGTCTTCTGTTTCTAGATTATATTTATTAATAACTTCATTTTTTTCCTCGGTGGAAATAATTTCGTGTTTCGGTACTAATACGTGTTCGGTTACATTATAAAGTAATTTGTTAATGTCAAACATTTGAACATAAATCTTATTTTTTTTTAGTATAGACTCGAAGAAGTTTTCAATTGTATCTTCGGTTTTCATCGTGTCTCTAATAATAAGAATAATTGTTCCGTCTTCTTCTATAGAATTTTCTTCTATCATATCTTCTACTAATTTCATAACATCTTTTGAACGTAATTTAGGTTGAAGAATATATTTAACTGTAAAATTACTTTTAGTAAATAACATATCTATAGGATTCATTTCATATGTAGTTTTAGGATTAGCTTTATACATAATATCTAATTCTTCTTGAGAAAAATTAGAATATTCATCGACATCAACATTTCTTTGTGATAACATTTCTAAAATAATTTCGCGAGACACATACAATTTCTTAGATAGACTCATTATTAATTGTAATAATATAATAAATAAAAAAAATAGATTTTAAATCAAATTTTATAATAATTCTTTGAATTGAATTCTTAAGCACAACATTTTTTATTAGTAGTACACTGCTTCATATCCAATTCTTGAAGCATTGATGTTAATGATGTGGGTAAATCCTTGAAATTAAAATTATCCAGTGTTTTAATTAATGTGTTTTTAATTAATTGTGCATCATATAATATGAGTTCGCTATTATCGAATTTAGGATAAACCGATTCTAATATATCTTTTAGATCTTTTAGATAGTATTCTTTCACTGAAAATGTATTAACTATTCCGTTATTATTCGTGTTAGGCAATTCGGTACTATAAACATTTCTTTTATCTATATTGTAGTATGTATAAAGTAAATATTCATAATCTTCAACAAAAGTGTCTATACTTCCATTGATAGTGGATTTCACTGTAACACCTCCAGCAATTTCGTCTTCGATTATTTGTTCGGTTAAATCCGCAGCCATAGGTCTAAATAGAATACAGCCATTGGCATCTTTATTATTCAAATTAACCATATTCAGAAATGCCCCTGTGCTATTTATATCGTTTTTTAATTTATTTAAGTGATGAATTACCATCTTTTTTATCTTGGTAGTACGATTATCGTATTTGGATGTAATACGTTTTTGTAGATTATCAAATTTCAATACTTTAGCTTTACTAATGGCAGAACTACCACCAACAAATGTCTCTTGTTTAGATTTATCATAAATCATAATCAAAATAATAATCAAAATTAAAATAATAATAATATTTAGGTTCATATATATATTATTACTCGGGAGTTTTATTTTTCCACGAACTAATACTGCCAATATCTATATCTTTAGGATTAAAATCATCTTTATCATCATTAAGATCCTTTTTACATTTTGGGTCTAATGTTTGTTTAATATGACTTTTAAGAATATTTTCATTGGTGGGTTTGTCGAAATTATATTTGTTGTAAAAAATACTATCACGTCCTAAATTGTTTAAATGTATTCTATACATAATAAAACCAATTGAAATTGCCAATAATATTAAATATATTATTATGGAGAATAATTTAGGTAATAATCCCATCAAATATAGTAATGGAACTACAAATAAGACTAGTACCATAAATAACAAATATTTTAATGATTGAGTTTCAAATACCATACGAGTATAATTACCTAGATTTATTTTATATTCTCTGTCTTTTACTTTCAATTGTTCTTTAAGCAACTTTATATCTTTTTCGTTATTATTAATAATATGTTTTTTCTTATTAAAATTCGACATTGAATTTTTATTTTCATCATAATTATCACTTAATAATTGTGTATTAATGTTATACATACCCGTCAAATACGTATAAATAATATTTCTTTTAGTTGAATCGTCATTAATTTGTGTTATACTGCCTAAATCTTCACTTAAATTATTGGGTGTTTCTAATAACATATCGGATGTTCTACTATAGTTCATAATTCTATTTAATAATTCATCCATTGCGTTCTTATTATAAATTGGCGCACCGGTTGTAGTAGTTGGTGAAAGTGTGGTTGTATTTAAAATCCAAGGACATTTATTAATGTCTTGGCAGTTTTTACATTTGTTTTCGCAATAACTTCCACATAGATTATTGGTTTCTTCGTTACAAAGATTGATACAATCTTCCACTGACACACCTTTATAAGAAAATTGACAAGTCATTTATTAATATAAAAACAGATAATTTATTTGAAAATAAGTATAGATGATTGTATAATCACAAATAAAGCAACAAAGATTATATATACTACATAATACAATTCTATATTCTTATTTCTTTGGTCAGTAATAAGTATTAGTGTATTTTTTTCTAATTTTAATTCTTTACTATTTTGCTTTTTTTCTTCTAGTTCATTTATTTTACTATTTAACTCATTAAGTGAATCTGAATTAGTGTATTTTGTAATAGATTTTTGTTTACTTACAATTTCGTCTAGGGTTTGAATATTGTTATCAAGTAATTTATCAAACACAGTAATAAATGCACTATTGGTTTGGCATTTTTTATATAATTCTTCTATTTCTGCAATGTTTTGTTTTCTAATATCTAAAAAGGTGTCTTGTGTGTTTTCGACTTTTTTATTAATCGTTTTAGTTAGCATAATATAATATAGATATAGAAATAATTATAATCATCAAAACACTTATTCCGATCATTACACTATAAATTAAAGTGCGCATGTTCTCTATTTCCTTTTCTTCGGAAATATTACTTTGTTTCGTGCGTATGAATTCTAAATTATTTTCTTGTTTATCAAGTGTTTTTTTATTCTTATTGGCTTGTGTTTGTTTTGCTAAATATTCTTTGAATAATTTATTCGTTTCACTATCATCACTTTGTTTTTTAAACTCTTCAATATTTTTCTTTAATTCATTGTTCGTGTATTCTATTTTATCTAAGTAATGGTTTTTGTTAGTTGCGGTTGGAATCATCTTAAAACTATTATCTAATATTTGTTTGTATTGTGTATATTTTTGCATATGTTTCTCTGTTAAAATATCGATTTGTGGCTGTATTGATTTAGAATTCATATTTTCAGTCCACTTTTGCTTTTGAAATAGTTGTTCACATAATCTATATTGTTGGTTATCTATCACCTTTTTAGTTTTTAAATCCGAACAAGATTGTTTAATAGTGTCAAGGACCTTTTCCATTTAATATATTCACAGAATAAAAAATTAAAATTGAATATATTTTTATACATAAAACTTATTTACTACTTATTATTATTTACCAACCTAACAATGAATACCAAAATAATTGAAGAATTTCAACGTCTAATTGACTATAGCAAATCTCAAGGAATAAACAGTTTTAAAATACGGTCGTTTATCAAAGCAGTTAATCTATTGAAAACGATTGATTTCGAAATAATATCTGGAGAGCAATTATTAAAATATCCAGGAATAGGGAAAGGAACTATTAATCGTATAGATGAAATTATTAATAGTGGAAATCTAAGTGAAATTAAAGATACCAATAAAGACCTTAATGATTTAATGAGTTTGACTGGTATTGGTCCTGCTACAGCTTCGAAATTACTTACAAATGGAATTACATTAGAAAAATTAAGGAATAACCAGGAACTTGCCAATGAGTCATTAACACACCATCAACTCATAGGATTGAAATACTATGATGATATCAATAAAAGAATACCGTATAGTGAAATACAGAAAATAGAGAGTTACATAAGAAAGGAACTGAAAAATATAGATAACCATATATCTTTTAAAATTTGCGGGTCTTTTCGTCGTAATAAGCCCGATTCAGGTGACATTGATATATTGATTTACTACGAAAATATCAATTATGAAGACCCATATATATTAAAAAAACTAGTTTCCGAGTTAAAAAAGGCGGAGTTTCTAGTGGCCCATTTAACGGAACTAGGTAGCACAAAATATATGGGAATGTGTAGGTTATCCGCTGAATATCCTAACCGGCGAATTGACATACGGTTTATTAATACTATAAATGTACCATTTGCCATATTGTATTTTACGGGAAGTGGTGAATTTAATAAAAATATGCGAGTATATTCTAATAAATTAGGATATAAACTTAATGAATATAATCTGGAAAATATAAATGATCCAACAAAAGGACCGATTTACTGTAAAACCGAAAGGGAAATATTTAAATTTCTCAAATTAAAATACGTTAAACCCGAAGATAGATTGAATTCTTATGAATTCTTATGAATAATCATTTTACATCATACTACCCATTAATCTATCACCTGGAACCTTAGCGTTTTCATAATATTTTTTATTTGCCATTGTTTTTGCTTTTAATTTTTTACCGAACATCGAAGCCAATGAATTAGTTTTTTTTTTGCTTTTCGATTTAATACGCATAGAACCTACTTTACGAGCCATTTTAGGATTCCTAGAATCTTGTCTTAGTATACTAAAGTCAATATTAGCCTTTGCAGCATAATCTTGAGCCATTTTAGTACTTTTCTCAGTTCCCATAAGCATTAATTGGAGTAATGTTAAATATATGGTGCTGTTTTGAATATTGGCCATTTCAATTTCCGCAATATTAGTTTTTCTTTTATCTTTAAGGACTTTCATTTGAGCATCTAAATTTTTTTTGTAGTTTTGGAGGTCCATTGTTGCTGTTTTAGTTTTACGCTTAATTTCGTATTTACTATTTTTAATATTACCACGAATATGTCTTGGAACTCTTTTGCTACGTGTAAGTTTTGTTTTAGTAGGCATAATATAATATAGAGATATTTTATAAAAAATATTATATTTAAAATTGAAACAGATTTAAAAATTATTACATAAGTATAATATAATATAATTCAACCATGGATTTTAAAACTATGGAAATTTCATTTTGTAAGAAATCGGGCAACAATATTATTGAAGCCACCGATAAACAACAAATTATTGATATTTTGTCTAATAAGTATTCTATCAATTTTAAGACTAATCGCGCTATGATACTGAATAAAAAATCATTATCATTTTTGCGAATGAATCCACATCTTATTTCTATTAAGACCACTGGGTCTAATTACTATCTTTTTCTCACGCGTATTAATGACACACAATGTGCCTTTTTCATTGACCGAAAAGTTAAACAAGGTTATAGTTTGCCACGTATCATATCTGTTAATTTATCTTTTGATAATACTGTATTCGATGATACATTGATTGATGGAGAACTCATTAAAGATTCCAATAATAATTGGATGTTTCTCGTTTCTGATATGAATATATATAAAGGAAAAAAACTAACTATGAACATAGTTGATCGATTTAATAAAATTTATGAATGTCTTGAAACACATTTTCACGAAGACCCTATTATGGATATATGCCCTCTTAGAGTTAAGAGACTATTCGACTATAGTGAATATAGTTACCTAATTACACAATATATGCCTCGTATGAACTATAATATCCGCGGGTTGTATTTCAATACACTTAATCCCAAACATTGTAATCAATTGTTTATTTACAAAGAATCTAATACAAATAATCATAGAGTTCAGAAAAAACAAATTAATAAAGATGAAGAAACACGGACATTCGAAATTCGTACTACTCTTCAACCAGAAATTTATGATTTATTTCAAAAGAAAGACGATGAAAATGTTAGGTTTGATGTTGCGCATATTTCTGGACTAAAGGCATCTAAATTAATTAGAACACTATTTGACGATAAATCTAGTGATGTATATGTCAAGTGTAAATTTAATAAGAAATTTAATAAATGGGAACCCTATGATAAGGGACAAAAAGAAGATATTGTTACCATATAGACCGTAATCAGTATGATTACTAATTATTATGAATGTTTTTTATTAATCATTTCTTTTTTAACTTAGTTATTATATGAATGTTTTTTTATTAAATTTATTATTAATCGTTGTTATTATTTTACTAATAGTAATTGATTTTATTTTTAAAACAAAATATTTGCGTACCTATGAAACATTCACTATTTTAAACGACGATGATTTGTTAAAATGTTTTTCAAGCAAAGACATTAATACAATGGATTATAGTCATTCCAATAAAGTATCAATTAATGATGCGTGTTGTTATTTAACCCCAGTAGAACACATATCTGGATTACCAACAATAACAATCAATGGATATTATTTAAATAATATGTGTGTTAACCCCAAAAAACGCAAACAAGGATTAGGAAATAAATTACTTAATAAAGTAATCAATGAAGCTAAAAAGGATAATAAAGACCATATAATTTTGTATGTAGAAAAGAATAATACTCCAGCTATTAATCTATATAAAAAAAATAATTTTAGAATACAACAGAATCTCGATAAAGTAATTATAATGGTAAAAAATCTTTGATATATTTAAATGTGGTATACGATAAGTTCAATGTTTTACTTTTTTATTGCGATAATTGTTTCGCAATTCATTAAAGATCCTAATTTAAAGGTTGCTTATTGGCTTATGTTATTTTTACTTCACGTATCATTATCGAATATATATATGTCAACATATTTCTATATAAAATTACGTGAAACACCCGGAATTAAAGGTGCTCGTGGAGAACCAGGTGAAAAGGGACCAGATGGAAGTAATGGTGTATGTGTTATTTCACCATCGTGTAATATAGCAAATTGCAAAGATGTAATAAATAAAGAATTGGTTAAACAAATCCCAGAATATAAAACAATAAGGAATAAAATCGAAAACAGTATTATGTTAAATGACAATGAAAAACGCATATTGATGAAAATGAATGATTATATAGACTTACTTATTCCTGTGTGTGAAAGTGGCAAAATGACCAAATCTGAATTTATTACACATATAAAAAATTCATTATAAAATTTCTCGTTTTTATTTAATGGTAGTCAATTACATTATTCTATGTGTATTAGTATTTATATTTTTACTAATAAATACTATTAAAATTATTTACAAAACAACTGGTGGTTACGAAACAACAGTAGAAGTAATCGGTTATTGGGTGTTTGCATTGCTATTAATAAACTTCTTCTTTTGTGTATTTATATATTTCAATGTGAAAAGTTTGAAAGGAACCGATGGACCACCTGGTTTAGACGGTGCTCCAGGTGATTCCGGAACAGACGGTAAATGTCTAGCAAATTGTGGGCAAAAAGTATGTAATTCTATGTTAGTTAATAATATTAATAAGTATTTTAAAAAGAAATCCACATCAACATTGAATATTCGCAATAAACTAATACTCGATAAAATAAATAAAATATGTTTTAGTAAAAATTACTATGGAATGCTTATTTCAAAACACGATAAAAGACCGAATGAAAAAGAACTCATCGAATATATAGAAAAAATATTCCAAGTATGGATCGATTTAATACTTGGAAATTTCCGTGGACAGGAATTCTTACTAAATGAAGGAGCCCAAACAAAATTCTTTGGTAGAAATAAAAATCCCTTTGATGAAATAGAAAAATATGATATATGGTCTTGGGGTGATAATTATAAATTCAAACCAATTGTTAGAATACAATGTGCCAAGAAAACAAATAAGCCAAGTGGTACGACCCAAGAAATATATTTATTTTATTCCAATAAAGATTATGAAACTGTCTTTATGTCAAATGTAGGTAAAAATAAATATGGTCCTGAGAATTGTCCATACAATCAACTTGGCGAAGATTTTACCAACCCAAGAGGATTAACACAATGTTATTTCTTCGACCAAAATAATAACAATTATTTCAAAAAAGTATATTTACAAACACATAATAAAACATTTAAAAAAAAAATAGCTTTCTTTAATGCTCTACCTGTATCCAATGAAAACAATCAACAATTTCATCCGATTGGAACTATTTGGCGTGGTATTAATAAAACTCATCGCACAATGAATAAGAATTATATAGGACCCGAAAAATTCACGGTATTATTAAGTGGAAAAGTATCGAGTCCTATTGATTATTTATTAATATGGAGTTCAACAGGAAATGATTGTATTGATTGTCTAGAAGAAGATATAAGTATATGGAGACCATTATGTCCAGAAGGTTATGTATCATTAGGAGATGTCGTTGTTAAAGGAACAGATAAACCACCATTGGATTTCATAAGAATAGTAAAGAAGGAATATACGAATGAAGTAAAATACGAAAAAAGTGTATGGAATGAGAAGGGATTTGCTAAAATAGTATATGACGAAAATAATAAAGTATTAAGCAATAAAACATTAAATAAGGTTTCCATATGGCCGATTGGTTATAATTTCCTCGATGAAGAACGTATTAATCAACGGAAAAGAGACCTTGAATATTCTGGTGGTTATAGTTTATTCCGGGCAAGCGACTCATATAACAAACCCAATGAAAAAGCCTATCTTCTTAAACCCGAATATATCTACAAAGTAAATACTCCAGGAGAATTAGGTCAAAATACCGACCTAGGTTTCGGTTGGTTGGGTGGAAAACCAAGAGAAGGTAAATATAGTATTTACAATTATTTGGGTATGACTACCTTTGGAATAATTACAAATAGTGATACAAATTTTTCACCAGATGGTTTAGGGAAATCGTATTATATTGAAAATGTGAAAGACAATCTTTATGGTATTAAAGCACTCAATCCCGAAACTAATCTATTTGAACATTACTATATAAGCAATCAAGACCAATTTGATTTTACAGATACACTTTCAAGGGTAAATTCTAAACAACATTTCGAATTAGTGCCAATAAGAGATTCGAAGGATAATATAAAAAAAAAAGATGATTTAATCCTTGTTCATTTAAAAAACAAGGAAACAAGTAAATACTTTTATCAAAATTTTAATAGTAGTGGGTTAAATAATGAAACAACAGTTGAAGGATCTTCGGGTAGTATTTTTCAATTTCAAAGTTATAATGGTGATATTTTCAACTAATTTCTTATCTTTGATATATTTTAATGATTATAGAACTAATTGTTACGATTGGATTATTTGTGTTATTAAATTTATTCATTTTTTATAGCCAATTAATGTCACTTTATTGGAGTATATTTAGTAACGGAGTTTTAATTACTCTTACAATTATGTATTTAGTTCGGAAATATACGAATTTAACTAATTTCATCTTTTCAGGATTAACATTGGGTTCTTTACTAGCAATTATGATATACTATAAATTTGACTTCAAAAAATACGAAGAAATGTATCAAAGCAGTTCATTCTTGTTTTGGTTCCTTTTTGTGTTAAGTGCTATAACAATATATGGACTTGTAAATTCTTTCAACTATTATTTAAAAATACGAAATATGGACCCCATAAAAGGAGATAAAGGAGAAACAGGTGAAGAAGGAAAATCAGGAGAAACATTAGATAGTGACCTAAATATGTGTTATAATCAAACTTCAGAAATAGTTGAACAAGAAATACGAAAATTCAAGAAAGAACATAATATAGAATTTGATGAAAAATTACTTCACTTTCATAATCTATATATGAAACGACAATTAAAACGTATATGCTCTTCCAAACATTATGATAATCTAAAAAAACAATTTAAAACCCATTATGGTCCAGTTCAAATAACTAATAGTCATATTAAAAAGATAGTGAAACATATTTTAAAATATAAAAATGGATTACGATTTCTTGAAGACCCTTTTTTTACTAATTTTCATTGGAATAATGAATTGCTAGGAAGGAATGAAACGGTCAGTCCATTTGTAGAAATAGAACAAAATGAAGCATGGAAATGGAATTAATAAAAAAATCTCTAGGTATATTAAATGATTGAAGTATTACTTTTTTTTACTTTATTGACAATCTATATTAAATTAGATTTTATCAAGAAATTTAGAAACAATCGGTCTCCAAGATTTAACATAATGCTTGTTTTATTTAGTATCGCGTTATTTATATATTCGTGCTATAAAATAATCAGCGACCCAAAATATGTTTTTGGTTTCGACAATCAAGACATTAATATGCGTCAAATAGTCCTTGTTGTATGGATTGCGACATTTGTGACACTCCAGGGATTTTCTTTATCAAACCATTATTACCGAGACTATAAAGACAAAAAAGGCGTTTCTGGTGATAAAGGAAATCGTGGTTTAAGAGGAACTGTAGGCAATGATAAGACGTGTGATATAAAGGAATGTACCAAGGAAATATGTTATAAAAAAATATTTGAATTTTGTTCTAAGAAATATAGAAAATATTTAAAAAATAAAGGAACTATTTTAGAGAATAGTCCAAGTTTCAATAATAAATTCCTTAGAACAAAGATGAAAAAATTGTGTAAATCGAAACAATTTATACGTATGATAAAAAAACAAGGATCTGGAAAGGCATATAGTTATGTCTATAAAATATGGGATGAATGGATTAACATTATATTAAAATATGAAAATGGCGCATTATTTATTGAAAACGAATACTTAACCGATAATGATTTTAATAATATGATAACTGAATCGGATAAAATATATGCTAGCTTTAATAACATTGAGACACCTGGGACACCATCATCCGGAAAAGAAACGGCATTCGATGAAATTAAAAAATATGATATGTGGTATTGGGGTGAATCCAATGCTGCAATGCCAAAAATTATATACAAATGTGAAATAGAGGATAAAACCAATACACTAAAAAAAGTGGAATCTAACCATTATTATGATTTATGGGAAAGTAAAAACGCTCGTCAAGCATACGTCAATAAAGGAACACTCATCGATGATACATGTATTAAACAAAACAAATATGTTCCCCATTTACAAAAAGGTAGTGCTAAAGTATCTATGTATCGACCAGAAACTCTCGAAATAAATGCGGATCTCTATTACCCACTAGGTGATGTTATTATGACCGGCACACAAAACGAACTAGCCAAGAATAATTCAAGTGAAAATGACCCGAAAATCCAAGATAAATTAAAAACACCTGGTCCAGTTGATAAAACAGTATTAGTTACAGGTGATACTAAACACCCTATTGATTTCAAACAAGTTTTTAAGTCTCCACGCACTAACGGTGAAGGAATTGGTATTGAAGGGTTTAGTATTTGGGAACCTATACCACCCAAGGGATATAAATGTCTTGGACTTGTATTAGATAAATCTCCCAATATGGTTCCACCCAATCCCGAGAATTTCGTTTGTGTTCCAGAAAAATGTGTACGTCCTCATAGAGGAACAAAAACTAAAATATGGGAAAATAATAGTCCTATTGAATGTCTGGGTGATTGTGGTTGTGATTCTGAAACTGGCACACAAGACACTGATAATAACACACCATTAACATTATATAAATCCCCTGAACATATTTTTAAAAATAATGATAATTTCTACGAACTTATTCCAGATGGTGAAGAGGGATCGTGTTTTGATAATGCAAAGGAAAAAGAAAAAGATACATCACGATGGAAAGTCCATAGTAAAAATAATATTGAATATAGTATTTTCAATATATATAATAAAAAGGACAAAAAAGACGAAAACTAATTATTTAAAAAATAATAATATTATTCTTGGATTATATTAATGTATTATCTCAATTTGCCTTTAGAGATTTGGCAATATGTTCTTATTGTAGTAATAATACTAAATATAGTAATTGGTATTTTTATATTTAGAAATAAAAAATTATCGCCATATATCCGGTTTGTTTCTTTATGGCTTACGTTATTATTAACATTAAATTTCATCAATATGTATACTACTATTAAAAACTATATAGAATATAGTCAAGTAGTAGGTCCCAAAGGTCCTGATGGGGATAATGGTGCTCGTGGGTTTAGAGGAGATAGTTTCGTATGTAATCAATGTGGTGATGCTGGAAAAGAGAAAGAAGATATATATGGTTCAAATGTGAATGATAATGATCAGGTGATTGTAGACGACCCAAAATTGAAAATTGGTAAATGTATATTTCCATTTGTTCATAATAATGAATTTAAATATGATTGTACTACATTGCCTCGTGAACCTAATAGTATAAATGATTCCAGTATTTTTGGTTGGTGTGCTACAAGCACCAACAACGATTTAACCTATAATACTTTTGGATATTGTAAAAATAGTGATATGGAAAAGAAACGTGCGGAATCCAGTAAAACCCGTGCTTCTAACTTACAGAATTATCAAATATCTAACAAAGGAATAATAGATATTGATATTGTTAGTGGTATTAATTCCAATGTCAAATGTCCAAGTGGATTCGAACGTATTAATGTCGACCTCAACGAGAACGCTTCCGGAAAATATATCTATATGTGTGTTAAAAAAGGACTAGGTGACTTTGGTATAGGAGACATCAGAATTAGTGTAGATTCCAATACTTGTCCAAGTGGATATAAACTTATTGATGTAGACCTAAACGAAGAATCGGGTGGCTCGGTTATTAAAATATGTAAACAAACTTCAACATCTAATTTTATCAAGGATATTAAAATACACAATAATACTACAGAAATTCCAGATAATTATGATAAATTACCTACTAATCTAAATGAAGGTGCTGGTGGAACACCATTATATATATCTATAAATAAAACTGAATTAGATCTATCGCAAACAATAGATACTGCATTCATCTATGGAAAAGACGACAGCATCTACTTTTTCCGTGATAGTTTGTTTTGGAAATATGACAACAAAAAAGAGAAAATGTCTAAAGGATATCCTTTGAATATTAAGGAAAAATGGGGAAAACTACCAGATAAACTAGATGCTGTTATGACTTACCCTTATGACAATGAAACCTATTTCTTTAAAGGACAATTGTTTTGGAAATATGATCCCAAAAAAAGTAAAATCGCAAGTGGTTATCCAAAATTCATTAAAAGTCACTGGAAAGGAATTCCCAATAATATTGATGCGATTTACATTAAAAATCGTAAAGTATATTTCATCCAAAATGACCTTTATTTCTTATATGATGATAAAAACAAGAAAGTTAAATCAGGATATCCCAAGAAAATAACAAGTAAATTCCCGGATGCCAATCCATTCCCATCGGCGATATTCTATGATCCATATACACAGCAAACGTATTATATAGAATCTAACAATGTAAAAATATATAAAAACAATAGTGAAATAGAAGATTCTCCTAAGTCTTTAGGAGATACATTTTTGGGAATAATTTAAAAATAATTTATAGATTAACTATATGTGTTATCCACCTACTAAAATAATGATAAAAAATCCATTTGTTGATATATATTATTACGTTAAAAACCGTTTTTTTGGTTCAAATGAAGAAAAAAATATAGAATTAAGAGAAATATTAATTGAAGAACAACCCAGTTATTCTAAGCAAGAATATATAACTAATTTACCAAATGCTATTTATGAACAACCTGAAACTCCATTATCTCCCAATGAGATTGATAGTGCATTGGCGTTTTTAAATACCATAGATAACAATTATGATATAGTTGATAGTATTGATAGTTAAATTAACAACATAACCAAGAAAAGTTGATTTTTTTTCTTTTTTTTATTACTAATTTACCATTGTTAGCTTCAACTATTAAATCTAACATACCTGGTAGTAATCTTTTTAATATAGGGTCCCATAATTCATCGTCTCCGGGACTATCAGTAATGTCAATAAGATGTTCAAGCATCTTAATAATAAGTTTCTTTTTTTGCTCTATGTTGAGAGTTTTGTAGAGATTTGCTTGTAACATAAGTTGTGGAATAATTTCGTGTAAATTTTCGACAGATAAATTCGCTATGTCGTCAGCAATAATTTCTATAAGTGATTTTTGTTCATGGGAAAGTGTGCCGGACATATATATATATATATACAAAAATTATATAACTATAAAACGTAATTTTTAAAAATTTCTATTTACATAATATAAATGGGAGATATTAGTAATTTCAGTTATACAGCAATACTACTTGTTATATTTAGTGCTATTATTTATTTGATAAAACCTATTTACTCAAAGACTTATGATTCTAAAGAAGAAGAAGATTCTTACAAGAAATTGAGTCGTTTTGCAATACCAACTATATCCGTATTATGTTTCTTTATAAGCACCTTTTTTGTTGCATCTATTATTCAAGATGGAAACTATGAATTCGCTGGTATTTACTACATGATATTGATTTGTGTTATTTTCACTATATTAAATAATACAATATTATCTAGTGATAACATACGACAATATATCAAAGGTAAAAAATTCAGTTCAGTTGGACTAATAATGGCGTTAGGTGTTGGTTCCATTGTATTTGGGTTTCTTGATAACTTTGGTTTAAAACTAGGTACAGATGCCTTGGACACGAGTTTTTTGAATATCTTTTTGGGTCCTTTTTCCGTCCATAATAAATTTACAGATTATCAAGATAACATAGCACAAAATATTACAATTTTAAATACCTGGTCTGGAAGTAAATGGCGGTCAGTTATTAATCAATTACTTCGTTTCAATAAAGAAGTAAAATCATTGAAAACACAAAATATTAACGGGTTCGATGATTTCATTGAAGACTTAGACTTTTTCTTAGATTCTGAAAAAGGAGGTGGTCGATTAATGATACCAGAAGAAATATTGGCACAAGGGAAAGAAACTACCCGTGTATATGTAAGAAATATTAAAGACAAATATGATTTGATCGATGGTTCTAAAAATATGATGGGTAATACATTTTCAGATTTCATAGGAGCTATTTTAGGAGCGGCTATTATAAACTTATTTATGTATACAACAGCCTATGACGGTTTTATTACGGGCGATGACGAAGTCGATGAATCTTTCTGGGTAAAAAAATACAATTCCTATATGCCATTTTTTGAGGCAATCTGTATGGCAATTGGTTGTTTATTACCCATATTTATAAATATAGGTATGACACGTAGCAATACAAATAATAATAAGAAATACGCTTGGTTGATTGTGGGAATTGTTACATTAATTATTGTAGGTTTAATGTATATTAGTGTAAAGGGTGTTAAAAATCTCAACCATAATGAAAAAGTAAATTCAATGAAGAAAACTATTAAAGATTTACAGGATAGATTGGATATAAATGACAAAAACGAAAACGAATTAAACCAGAAAATTGATAATTTTGTAGGTTCTCTTAAATAAGATTATCTTTAATTATATTAATATGTATGAAAATATAATAGTGTTTTTAATAGTAGCCATATTTGTAAGTTTTATTTTATATAGAAGAAATCAGGAAAATTTTGACAATGAAGTAAAAGTAATATTGTTTTATGCTCCTTGGTGTAGTTATTCTCAGAATTTCTTAACAATATGGAAACAAATATTAAAAAATAAGAAAACCCTAAACAGTAACGTTCATTTTATAGATGTAAATATAGATATAAATCCTGAAAAGGCTAAATTATACAATGTTAAACATATTCCGATTGTGTTTATTGAGAAAAATAAAGAAATGAAGAAAATACCTAAGTCTGAACTTGTTTCGTATACCAAACTCAATAATTATATTATTCAAGCATTGTAGTATTTTGGATAATAATGTCTCTTACTGTATACTCCTTATGTGTCAATATGGATTCGATCGCATCTATTAAGGCACTACAATTATTTTTATTTCTATTATCTTTCATTTCTTTCAATATGTTGAAAATAATATTTATTTCATTATCCGACCATAGTTCTCGCAATTCTTTGAATATTTTATTGTCTTTATTCTCACTATTATCTGTTGTCAAGTCCTTTTTAATTCTTTTTTCATTGTCCCCGTTTTGATTTTGATAGTGTTTATTTATATAATCGCGATAATGTTCCAATGAATGAGTTATTAACGAATTATATGTATAAGAACTTTCTAATTTGTTTATACCTCGTTCGCTTAATTTAAAGATGAATTCTATTTTGGAATCATTGTAGTCATACCATAGTAATGCTTTCTTTATAGGTTGAAATAAGTTATGAAGGTCTTCACGATTATCACCCTGAGACCATCGTATGGTTCCTTGTAAAATACACGGTTCGTGATATGATATTTTATTATGTGCGAAACTAATTTTTGTTCCGTTTGGTTTGAAATTTAAAATAGCTAATCGCACCATACACGAAAATGGATCTAATATAGCATTTTTTTCGCTATTTGTGCTGAATATAAGACCGAATAGTTTTTTTGTATTTGTTGAAATGAATTCTGACCACATAATTAGATATTGATATTATTTTTTTAAATAAAAAAAATTGAATTTAAGATTTAAAATAATTATATTATATATTTTATATTATTAAACATGATTATACCAGTTAGATGTTGGACTTGCGGAAAGGTGTTGGCGAATAAATATGAGACATATAAAGATAAAGTGGTAAAATATAAAAAAGGGGAACCTAATACCGAAACTATTATTGATGTAAACAATATAAAAAAAACACCCGAAGGTAAAGCTTTGGATGATTTGGGATTGAAACGATATTGTTGTAGAAACGTTATGCTTTCCCACACCGAACTTATTGATATTATTTAATTTTTACAACCTAAAAAATTATAGAATAATTTATGAAAAAAAAAACAATTATAATTATAATATGATAAACAATGAATTACTTCTACCATTATGTTTTTTTTTATTATTGGTATTCATTAACGGAAAAAATTTCTATGGATTTATGGTACTTTTAACGGGATTAGTTGTTGTTTCTAAACTAAAAAACCCTAAATATGCTATGATATTTGTGTTGATGTGGGGTATTATGTTTTCTTCGAGTAAGTATAGTGAAAAATTCCAAAACTCACCTAATGAGGATAATAAGATGCCGTCATTCATACCTTCAATAGGTACTACAGTCATTGATGATACTACATTATTACCACTTAGATTGAAAATAAAGAACCAGTCCAAAAAATATAATCTTAATATGGACAAAAATAATTTATTCAGTGATATTTACACACAATTAGAATCAGTTTCTGGAATGGATTTAACTACATATAAAATAGGTCTTGAAATGAAATCAAAATCAGGTGACACTTTAATATATTATATAGACAATATTAATCAAACTATTAATTCATACAACGCTACTGCCTCAAAAGAAAACAAGGAAGCTAAAAAAAAACTAATTGAAAATACAATAATGGAAGAAACGATGGTTCAAAAATATAAATTCAGAGCCATGTATCCTATTCCACTCATTAAGAATAATAGCATGCTAGAATTTTCATTGAAATCGGAATTAGATCAAATGATTTATGTTTTTAAAAATCTTACGCTATTATTTGATAATGAAAGCATAAGAAATATATTGGCAATTCAAAAAATAACTAGTCCAAATTTATTGAAAGAAATAGGCTCTGGTTCCGATGATTTAACAGTTTCATTATCCAGCGATGATCTTCGTAAACTTAGAAACTATGGATACATATATTCCATTCCTGGTTTCAATATTGACGCAATTATTGCTATTATTAAGCAAAATCCACAACTAGATCTCAATTCAAAGGAAAACACCATCACTCAATTAAATAGTATAAAAGGGAAATTAAATACTGTTCAAAAGCAAGGTCTAGAACTTTATGGGGATCCACTTATTATTAATGATAAATATTATGAGTTACTCAATATCCTAGAATTGAATAGAGTATTCAATGTAAATAGTGTAAAAGATATACTAGAACTGGAAACAAAGAAGGAAATTGATTACATTGTTATACTTTTTAAAACGAATAAAGTGTTAACTAGCATTGAACTAAATACAGATGATGAATCTTGGAAGTTGAAATCATTACAGCGTCTATCAGGTAATTATGACCAATATTTCGGCAGTACGGATGAAACATTATTGAAATATGATATTAAAACTAAAATAACGAATAAATTATTTAATAAGAAAATAGAGTTGGATAAAAATTTAATGGTAGATTTTGATTTAATTAATTTATCGAATAAAATCAATCAACAAGCCCAATTAGAAAGTAAATTATATGAAACAGAAGTAGATAAACAGAAACAAGTAGAATTTGAAAAAATAGATAATTTGAATAAAGTTGGAAATATCTACGAACAACAAAGGAATACGAATAATGAACTTATAGAAATTAATAAAATAGAAAAGGAATTCTCCAATATTGGATTAGATATTGTTAATGATATAATTAATCTTTTCGGTAATTTTGGAGAAGAAAGTTTTAAAAACTATATTGAATTTAGTGATTACGAAATAGAAGAAAATACAAATAAATATGTATTACATAAATACCTATATTATTTCAAGCAAATAATAATAATAATAACTAAAGATGGACGTATGTTCTATGTTGGTCTAATGTTTCTGGTAATTTCCTTACTAATGTATTTCATTGAAAGTTCAAAATAATATTTAAATATTTTTTTATAGTTTATATATTAATGAACGACACTTGGGAAATAGTTTATAATTATTTTAGGAACACAAAGAATTATCTTACCAATCACCACCTTGATTCATTCAATAATTTCATTGAAGAAAAAATTCCACAAACATTTCAACAATATAATCCTCAATACATCTACAAGGAATTTTCAAAGGAATTGAATGATTACAAATATACTACCAAAATATATTATGGTGGTATTACTGGCGATGAAATCTTTATTAGTAAACCAGTTGGTTTCAAAGAAGATAAGATAAGTCAATTATATCCCAATGAAGCTCGTTTGCGCAATTTGTCTTATGCTTCCAGTATATTCTGTAATGTTTATGTAGAATATACTATTAAATCATCTGAAGATGCCGAACCTGACGTTTTCACCAAAACATTTGAAAAGGTAAATTTAGGTAAAATACCTGTTATGTTGCAATCCCATTTATGTGTTACAAATGGAACCACACCTGAATTATTAAAACAAATGGGAGAATGTCCATATGACCAAGGAGGTTATTTTATCATAGCAGGTGCTGAAAAGGTTATTGTATCCCACGAAAGAAAGGCGGAAAACAAATTATATATTGTTAAATCGATTGACGATATGTATAGTTTCAGTGCTCAAATAAAATCGGTACCAAATGATACTTTCAAATATGCTCGCACAACCGCAATAAATATTAATGCTACTACTGATAAAATTACGATAAGATTGCCTATGATTCATAGTAAAATTCCCTTGTTTGTAATGTTCCGATTATTGGGTATTCGTTCCGATAAAGAAATTATTGAGCATATACTCTATAATTTAGATAGTAAAAAGGCAGAATTATTCATGGAACATTTACGACCTTCTTTGGAAGATAGTGTATACGTCAAAGATCAAATAACAGCGATCAAATATCTAACTCAACTAACACAAGGGAAAACAACAAGTCATTTGCTTGATAATATCTCAACCGACTTATTCCCACATATTGGCGACAATTTCACACATAAAGCATTCTATTTAGGATACGTCGTCAATAAATTGCTTGAAGTTAAATTAGGAATTCGTGATCCAACAGACCGTGATAGTTTTGAATTTAAACGTGTTGATTTATCAGGATTCTTATTAGCAAATTTATTTCGCGAAAGTTTCAAACAATTACAACGTGATATTAGAATCGCTATTGATAGTGAATATCGTTTTAACAGTAGCGAATACCAAAATAATAAATTCGCCAATATAATCAATAGCGCCAACTACAATAAGATTTTTAACTATAATGTTATAACCGACGCTTTCAATAAATCCTTCAAAATCGGCACTATATTAAATAAAAAGGGTCTTATACAATCTATGAACCGCCTTTCGTGGCCAGGAACCATGTCTCATTTACGTAGAATTAATACTTTAGGAGATATGATTATGATGGGTCAAAGAAAGTTACATAGCACACAATATGGTATGATTTGTCCAGCGGAAACTCCCGACGGTGGTAATATAGGTATTAAAAAGCATATGTCTACTATGTGTCAAATTACATTCGGATGTAGTCCCAAACCAATTATTGATATGTTAGAAGACCTAGGTGTTATTCCCCTCGAATATCTAACTCCTAGTTATATTTTCAACAAAGTTAAAGTGTTTGTTAATGGTAAATGGATCGGGGTACACGTAAAACCACTCGAATTGTTCGATACACTACAAACATATAAACGTAATTCACTTATTAATATATTTACGTCTATTAGTTTTGACTATCAAAATTTTGAAATCCAGATCTTAACGGATGGGGGTCGTCTTTGTCGCCCTGTAGCCATTGTCGAAGATAATAAGAGTCTTATTTCTAGTGATCATATTAAAAAGGCAAAAGAAGATAAAATACAATGGGAAAGCCTAGTATCTGGTAATACTAATACTGATTTCAATAAATACGATTGTAAATACAAGAAACCCAAAGAAAATATGGAAACATTAAAGAAAAATCGTGGTGTTATTGAATACCTAGATGTCGATGAAATTAATGGAACCATGTTGGCAAATGAACCCAGTGATCTTAGCAACGAAAATGTGAATTATACCCATATTGAACTTCATCCTTCTTTAATACTTGGAACACTTGGGTTCACATTACCATATTGTAATAGTAGTCAAGCACCTAGAAATGTCTATGGTACCGGTCAAACGAAACAGTCTGTCGGTATGTATGCTAGTAATTTCCGTAATCGTATGGATGGGACTTCCAATGTATTGAGTTATCCACAAAAGCCTCTGGTTTCTACTAAACTTAGTGACTATGTTTTCAGTAATCAATTGCCAACAGGTATGAACGCAATTGTCGCTGTTGGTTGTTATAGTGGCTATAATCAAGAAGATAGTATTATTATAAATAAAACATCAATCGAGCGTGGATTGTTTAATGGTTTCACATTTAAAACGTTTGAAGCGGAAGAACGTTATGATACTAAAGATAACGTAGAACATATTATAGGTAAAAATCCCGATGAATCGAAACTTAAAAAGGAATATAACTATAGTCAAATTAATAATGATGGTGTTGTTGAAGAAGGAACATTTGTTAATGGTAGCGACATATTGATTAGTAAATATATAAAAAATGACGACGAAACTTTTGATGATAGTGTTGGATTAAAGGCGGATGTTGACGGGGTAGTAGACAAGGTTTTTATTGATTATATGAATACCCATAAACATCGTATATGTAAAGTTCGTATTTCTAATAAACGTAATCCAGCATTGGGTGATAAATTTGCCAGTAGACACGGTCAAAAAGGTACCATTGGTATGGTATTACGTCAAGAAGATATGCCTTTCACCAAAGATGGTATTTGTCCCGATTTAATAGTTAATCCCCACGCATTTCCAAGTCGTATGACATTGGGACAATTTATAGAAGTCATTCAAGGTAAAGTATGTTGTGATATGGGATTCTTTGCCGACTCAACACCTTTCAATCATATTTATAGTGAAGACGTCGCAGAAATGTTAGAGAAAAAATGTGGATTTGCTAAGCACGGAGATGAAGTATTATACGGCGGTATATTTGGCAATCAACTCGAAACCAAATTATTTATTGGTCCTACTTATTACCAGCGTCTTAAACATATGGTAAAGGATAAGGTCAATTCACGTAATACGGGTAAATATACATTGAAAAACAAACAGCCTCCATCTGGTAGATCAGCGGGTGGTGGTTTACGTATAGGTGAGATGGAACGCGACGCTATATTATCTCACGGTATGATGGGTTTCTTAAAAGAATCTATGTTTGAACGTAGTGATAAATATGAATATCATATTTCCGACACAAGTGGTATGATCGCAATCGCAAACCGTGACCAAAATCGCTTTATTGATCCAAGCGCAAGTGGTCCATTGGAATTTGATAGAGACTTGAACCTTTTGAACTATAATTCGCAAAACGCGCAAGTAGTACCTATAAGAGTTCCATATAATACAAAAATGCTTACACAAGAATGTGAATCAATGGGTATATGTATGCGTTTGATTCCACGCGAAGATGCTTCTTATAAACCAATGGAAATGGGAGAAAAAACATTTGAACCTCAATTTACTAAGAAAGAAACGCATAAATCGAAAACTAAGAGAGTTACATATGACAAAATACAAGTACCTATTATTAAACCAAGTGGTATTGTTACAGATGAATATTACAAGAAACAATTAATGACGCCGCTAACAGAATTTGAGTTGAATAAATTCATAACGAAATTGAAAGATGCAAATGAAACTTCTAAGGAACAATTGCGTAGTGAAAAGAAATTAATAGTAACTAAATTAGAAAACAACCAATATCTAGTTAGTGAAGAAGTCAATCCAAGTTTTGAAACTGTTTCTGTCAATTTAGTAGAAAATTACGGTGAATTATTAGTAGGTGATAAAGTAGATGCGTCTAGCTTACTTGAAACTCAATATCCAAGCCACAATTTCAGCTATTATGATTATGAACCTAAAAGTCCTGAATATGTACCAGAAAGTCCGACTAGTCCATCTGAACCCGCACCGACCTTCGAATATAATAGTCCAGTATATAAACCGGATGCTACATTTGAACCAAGGAGCCCGCCGTATGAGCCACAGAGCCCGTCGTATGAGCCACAGAGCCCGTCGTATGAGCCACAGAGCCCGCCGTCATTCGGTTATAATAGTCCGGTATATGTTCCCGACAGTGCGCCATCTTTATCACCTATAGTTCCTGAGCGTCCTTTGAGTCCAGTTCCACAAGAAAAGGCAATTATTAACTTATTACCATCACCAGAAGAGAAGCCACTATTTATTCCTAGCGAGCCAACCAATATTAAACTGGATGATGATGAGGATATTACAATAACACCAGATTATGCTCCTGTTAGTCCGGAATACCATCCAGATGGAACATTTGGACCAGAACCACCAGGTGAAAGAACAAAGGGTTATGAAACAACCGATGATGGAAATACACGAATTTTCAAATTAGATTTACCAGAAACAATGCCAAGTATTGATGACCTTGAAACTACATCGGAACCTATTAAATCGGATTTCGATATGGCACTTGAAGATGCTGAATTGGATTTCGATAATATCCCGGAAATATAATTGTCGTATTATATTGTTAAATTTATTCTTATTTTTTTTTAATTATGACTTCTAAAAAATATTATTCGTTTAATGATTATTTAGATATGATGAATATAGAAGATTCTAATATATACACTTGCGATATTCAATCGTATATAAATAATCCCAAATATAATTTTGTCTATAATAAATTGTTTGTTTCACAATCTCAGAATGTACCCTGTGCTCCCCTTGGTATTTATCCCAAGACATATCCAGTAATTTTTAAACCGATATATAACCTACACGGTATGAGCAGAAGTTTCTACAAAATACATAATGATGAAGAATATGATACCTATTTTAAAGATGGGTTATTTTGGCAAGAATATTTCCCAGGACCACAAGTAAATTTGGATGTAGTTTACAATAAAGACCAAATAGTCTTCTATTCTGCTCTTCAATCAATATCTGGAAATCAAGGTTCATTTAAGAGTCACGAAACACTTATAGATTATGTTATCCCTAGTAAAATAGAAAATTGGATACACACGTATTTGAAGGACTATAAGGGTTGTTTAAATATTGAAATAATCAGTGGAAATATAATAGAATGTCATTTGAGACTCAATGGCGATTTCCATTTATATAATCCGGAATTTGTTGGCAACTTATATGAATTCTTTCGTGGAAATATTGATACTATTAATTACATCGTTCCATATACTTGTATGTTTCCTTTATTTATACATAGAAATCTAATCAATAGTTTAAAAACTAACACTGAAAAATTCACACGGTTTTTAATGAAAAATCCTAAGGTTATTACATTTTATTATGACAAACTAGATTCAATACAACAATCACATTTATTACGCGCCATGATGATAGAAGTAAATGATTATTCTCACGGTGAAAAGATAATAGAATTATTTCAGAAAACACTAAATGAATAATTATTATAATAGTCGTATTAAATTTATTCTCAATTGTATATTATATAATGGGAAGTTCTGGTAATGATAAATGTTCGTGTACTAGAAATGATGATAATCAAATGGTATGTGGTTCTGGATGCGTTAATAGCGGCGAAAGTTGTAAAAAACCTAGCGATTGTAAATCACCCAAAAAGGTAAACGTATCTATCGGTAATTCTAAAAAAAAGACCAAAAAAGTCAATGTAGTTATGAAAGGGAAAGTACCCACGAAAAGGACACTAACGGGCGGTAAAACAAAGAAAGCACGATTTAACTACGGCAAAATGACCAATCTCATCTCGCGTAAAAAGGCTAAAGAAATCGGCGTCGTTCACGGGATACCAAGCATAAGCGAAAAGGACGCAAAGGGCAATATTTTAAGCGTTACTTGGAATAATATAGAAGGACACCATAGCGTAACCGTGTATAATGATATATATAGAAAATGGCACCCACATCCTGCTGTAGTATATGTTGTGTCTCGTAGATTAATAAAAGTCCCTGACCATTTAATGGGTCCATTGAAATACGCTAGTGAAACTATAAACATTGAACAAATACGCGCAGTTAAAGAAGAAAATTTCCGCTACGGTAAAACAGGAAAAAAAGGACATTCACTTGTTACTGGTTCGTGTGCTTCTATAAGCATCTCGGCAATTACTTTGAAATTTGTAGAAGATATGTGTAAAAAATACAAAAAAGGTGTATCGAACCCATATAAATTATTCAAAGAATTCCGTAATGAATATGATGTCCGCGTAGCAAATTACCTTCAAGGAAAAGGGATGAAACCAAAAATACCTTGGTACCCTAATATATTGGAAAAAGACCAAGAAAAAGAAGTAGTAATTGAATAAAATGAATCATTTAACAATGAAAACTAAATATAATATTATTATAATCATGAGTATGGCACAAGTAAATCTTCAGCACGTATTTTTAGTTGGTCCATTATTGTTTTATATTGGAACCCAAAAAGAGAATACCCCAAAATGGGCGTTCATTTCACTAGCAACACTTACAACTATGATTCCTTTTATAGTTTCATATAATTATTCCAGTTTATCATATAGAGCCATTGTTAATGCTAGTCACTATTTATTTTGGATACCATTATTCGGATATATAGCATACGCAGGATTAACTAAACGTCTAGGAACATATATGTACCCATTATTACAATTACTTGGATTAAGTGCGATTACAATCCATCTTTTCCTTTTTTCACAAAAAATGAATTGGATAAATTAATAATATGATTATTAAAATATATTATAGAGCAATTCGGAATCCAATATATTGGTTCGTGCAATCGGGATATTGAGCATTTCTATAACTCGGATAGGCCAATTCTTTCGCTGTACCCCATGACGCCCCGCGACAAACACGTTTGAAACCGAAAAATGGGTAGCTCATTTCGCGATACAAAGGGTCAATCGCGAATCCATCATATGGATATATGGGTTCTTGACACCATTCATAGCAACTACCCATTAATTCATTCATATTATCTTCATTTGTATATTTTTCATTATATTCAACTATATATTGATTTCTATAATCTATATTCAGGTCTTCATAGTTAATATGGGATTTTTTTGCCATATATTCCCATTCGTCTTCGTAAAGCATTCGACATTTCTTCCAATTAGCAAACGCTTCGGCTTCATACCAAGATACGTTAATAACCGGATAATTATAAAGACATTCAATGGGAACTAATTGGTGAAAATAATTAATAGTAAAACTATTTTCGGTAGTTTTATTCCAATAAAGTGGGAAATCGTTATTCTTGTTTTTTTTCCATCGCAATCCATTTGGACTCCAATGTATTTCGTTGTCATAGGCACCATTTTTTATAAAGTTCATAAACTCATAAAACGAGATTTTGTATTTTGAAGCCCAGAATTTATGAATAATTTTATTGAATGAAGGCTTTTCATTATCAAACCCTATACTTTTAACATTTTCGGTATATCCCTGTGTAAAATGTCCACCGTTTATTTGAACCATTATATTTTCAATAATAATTTCAGAATTTGGAAACAGTTTTGAATTATAAATATTAGGTAACTGCCGATAGACTAATTGGTTCGTAAAAAGGAAACTTTCAAGGTGCATATGAATATGTAGTAAAACAAATGATATCATATAATTAATGGAAACATTCGCGTTTCCCATTTTTTTTATTATAATGTCTAATTTATTGAAAATACTATCTTTATAAACTATTAATTCATCTATATCTACTAAATCTGCTTTGTATCTTTCAGGCGCACTCAATTCAAAGCTATCATATATATCATTATTAATTCTAATATTAGAAGGAAAGGTGTAATCCATTAGTATATGTCTAAGAGCGTGTTTCTCAATAAAAAACAAAGCATGTCCGATTTCCCATAATAAAGGATTATGTTTATAATATAATGACTTCTCCATTCCAGTATGATTTACTAGTATATCAAACCCAAATTTATCTAGTAAATACTCTGTTTTGTTTTTCAACAGAAGTAAATAATCGGGATCATATATTGGTTTAAAATTATGTAATTTTTTGTAAATTTCCAATGTGGATAATTCCATTTTTTATAATATTTAAAAACATAATTAATGTTTTAAGTATACGAAAACCACGAGATATGTTTAGATATATAGCAACTGGATTTTTATTTGGAATTTTAGGAGGACTGGTTTATTATAGCAATGAAGTGAAAGAAAGAATGATGCGTTATATTGTAACACTCGTAAATAGTAGTCGCGATTATAGTGTTAAAGACACCTCTACTAATACCGAAGTCATTTTATCGAGGACTTGTCCTCACGCTGGGTGTGAAGTAGACTATAAAGAAGGTCAAGAAGAATTTGAATGTCCTTGCCACGGTTCGACATTTGATATGGATGGAAATGTAGTTTCTGGACCTGCAGAAGAAAATTTAGATAAAAAGACACAATAATAATAAAAAATATATTTTTTTCTTTTACTATTATATAAAAATGCCTTCTTCTGTTGCTCCTATCCCTAAAAATCTTTTAAAAATGGCCAGAAATAATCAAAGAAAATTGGAACAAAACAAACGTAATAAATTAACACGAAACTTAAGAGAAGCAAGACGCGCCGCAGAAAACAAAGAACGTGTTGAAAAAGCGTATTCTAAACTTCAAGCACGTTTAAATGCTTTGAAACGTAAATCGTCTAGCAATTTTGTCAAGGTTACCAATAACAATCTAAAAGGATACAAAAAAACCAAGGGTCGTTCAACAACCTTAAAAAACCGAATTAAAAGAATGACAAAGAAAGCAAGTAAGGCATTAACCAGGAAATAAATGATATTATTCAAGTGGATTGTATTCGCTATGAGTTTTTGTTAAAATACTTATAATTCCAGATAAAACAAAACTAACTATTGTATATATTATACCACACGCTATAAATATTTGATTTCCATAGAAATATGAAATGAATAATCCGATTGAGGTTATTAAATATAGCATACATAAAGATGATTTTATACATAATGGAGAAAACCTTTTATAAAGTAAATAACTATTGGTGGCATTTATCCAAGAATAAGTAGAAATGGAATATAAAGCTATAATTATGAATTTAAATATTATTTCATTAAACAACATAATTTATATATTTTGTTGTTATTTTCATTTAAATATTTTTAGTTTGTATATTGTATAAAATGTCAACTTATTTACAATATAGTAGTACCGATAATTTAAAAGTAGGAAACACATTAAGTGTCGGATGTAAAAAATTCACAAGTTTCGCGGGTTCATTAGAAAATACAACCGCCGTTGCTACCGCTTATGGCGATAATGATGTGTTAGTTGAGCTTGGAACTCTTGATATATCATTGCCATCAAATTTCGACAAAACAGCGCGAAAAATAGTCATTGAAAAAATTATAGTAAATGTTGAAGTAGCAGCAGGACAAACATTAGATGGAAACATTTCAGCAAGTGCTACAACAGGAACAGCAACAAATATTGCGATTGATACACCAACCGAATTATTTGGAGCAGGTGCAACCCAATTATCTCCAGAAGGTTATGCATTAGCCACCACAGCAACAGAAGCCGATATTGATTTTAATTCCGCTGGAGTTACATTTTGTTCTCCTGGTATTGTTATGGCACCTACATTAATTCATATTTATGC